>VOFD01000455.1_pt1 | contig 116001 bp, 109 predicted proteins | sample 5384101 | NCBI WGS metagenome assembly VOFD01 (sample SAMN12384723, study PRJNA508395) | human gut metagenome | isolation source: healthy gut C | host: Homo sapiens | reverse complement strand
GATCTTCTTATTTTTTAGGATTCGATAATTGTTGTATTTTATTATTCTTTTTCCAAGACTTCCTCTTCCGATGACGTCCCGGTACTACTCAGTCCTTTCATTATGCCATATAGACCAACACATAGAGTACCCATAACTACTACTAATTTAATATAGTCGTTAGGGATGATAGAACTGCATGCGAATACACAACCTGCGATTGTTAGAAGAACATAAAGATATATACGTATTTTACCTGATTTATTAGTTGTCATAATTGTAATTTTTAATTGTTTATAATAATGTAAATGGGCAATAACTCCCCGGAAATATTGATTTAATAAATGCAATATTCCTACCGATAAGACATATCAATGACTTACCGAAAGATACAAATATGAAACAATTAAAAACTAAATAATGAGTTTTCGTAGGGCAAAGACATGCTCTCCCATACGACACAGAAGTGTGGATAAATTTATGATCTGATAAGTGGATATATGTTGAGATACTCTATGAAGTTGATTTACTCCTCTCAAACGCATGTCTTGAAGGGATTTCTCCATATTTTTCCATATCCGTATTTCGATAGTGTTGTTTGCCGTTTGTGAAATCCTGCGGGGAGTTAAGCAGTTACTGCTTTTCAGCTCGTTACTTAATACTTCGAAACGACGTTGGGCATCTGCCGTGTTTTTTTCTTTCATAACGGCCTCTTTAGTCGCAGACATAACCTCATCCATACTCTTTGTTCCTTCTTCGGGAGCAAACAGCATGAAGCTAATCAACAGACCTAATATGAATAGAAAATTCTTCATGGCGCAAATATACAAGTATTTCTTTAGATAATAACAACAGTATATGTTATTTGTTTTTTATTTTTGTAGTTATTTTAAGAATAAAACAATAGAATGGAGAATAACAGATCGAGAATTCAAGCTTGGTTAGAGGCGGCACGTCCGAAAACGTTGCCGGCATCATTTAGTCCGGTATTAGTTGGGTGTGCGCTGGCTTACAGGGATGGAGTATTTAAATTGGCTCCGGCGATCCTTTGTGTTTTGGTGGCTTTACTTGCCCAGATAGCCAGTAATTTTGCCAATGATTATTTTGATTTTAAGAAGGGGGCGGATAAGGAGGACCGGTTAGGCCCGGAGCGAGCGGTGGCTTCCGGTTGGATAACTCCTAAGGCAATGCTATGGGGACTTTTATCACGTTGGGGCTTTCTTGTCTATGTGGCTGTTTCTTGTTGTTCTTTGCCGGCTGGGAGCTCATCGGTGTAGGAATTGCTATTGCGATTTGTGTCTTGGCTTATTCAGCAGGGCCATTTCCTTTGGCTTATAACGGGCTGGGGGATGTGTGTGTCGTATTGTTTTATGGGATTATTCCGGTTTGTTTTACGTATTATGTACAAGCATTATCGTTTTCCTTATTGTCATTCTTGCTTTCGTTGTCATTGGGGCTGTTGTCCGCTAATATTTTGATCGTGAATAATTACCGGGATTATGAGCAAGATAAGGCGGCTCGTAAACGGACTACGATTGTGCTATTCGGGGGTACGTTCGGGTTGGTAACTTATTTGCTGAACGGTATATTGGCTTTTTTGATCACGCTGCCTTTATTGATGGATGCCTCACCTTGGCTTGTTTGTTTATTCGCGGCTTTTAGCGTGCTGTTTGCCGCCACATGGCTGGAGATGAAACAGTATCAAGGCCGTGAGCTTAATAGAACTTTAGGGCATACGGCACGGAATGTATTTATCTATGCCGTGTTGCTTTCAGTTGTATTGTTATTTGGTTCTTAAGATGTGCCGTGCTTTGAACAATCGCTTGGCCTCATGGAGATTTTTCTGTATGTATTTGGACAGGATAATCAAGTAACCGCTACGATAATCAGTAAGATTCCTAAAGCGAGGTGAGGGGTGAAAGGCTCTCCAAAGACTAAAACACCTACGCAGACGGCTGTCACGGGTTCTGTTGCTCCCAGTACGGAAGTTAGGGTGGAACCGATATGGTGTACGGCTTGTACCAATGTAATGTTAGATACTACGGTTGGCAAGAAGGCTAATAAGACGAGGTTAATAAAAAGAGGGCAGGTCTGGAATGGGTTGGATTCCTGTTCCTGCCTGTGCTTTTATGAAAAATAAAGAGGTACTGACGATAAATACATAGAACGTAAGTTTTCGTCCCGGCATATCATGTACCCTCGATTTATTGACGGTGACGATATAGAGGGCATAAGCGACGGCGGAAAGTAATACGATGATTACGCCTAGCCCGTTTAATCGCATCTCTCCTCCATCAATGGATAGACGGGCTACTCCACAAATAGCGAGCCCGATCGCCAAGAGCGTAATCCATGATGTTTTTTTCTTTGAATACAAACAGCATGAATAGGGTTACGAATATCGGATAGGTGAAATGTAGAGTCGTGGCGATTCCCGCCGCCATAAAATTATAGCCCCAAAACAGGAACATTGCCGAGCCTGTATAAAAAGCACCCAATAAAATCAATATCGGTAGGTTTCGCATCTCTGTTCTGAAAGATTCCTTTTTTGCTAGAAGCATACCCGATAAGGCGATGGCCGCGAATAAGAAACGATAGAACAATATCGAATCAAACCGCATACCCTTCTCCATAAGAGGCAATGTAAACAAAGGGATTAAACCGAATGTAACAGAAGTCGCTATTCCATAAGCGAAACCTTTTAGATTATTATTCATATTATACTTTTTGATAAAATGACCGCAAACATACAAAAAAGTCTTGAAATAACATGGGGTTAAAATGCCCCTGCTACTTTTGTGGCATTATATGCTAAATGTATAAAGAGAAGGAATCGCTCTCTTACTAATAATGTAAATAAGAACTTTCATCAATGTGAAATATCCTCTATCGTCGGATTATGGCAAGTCATACCTCCATCAGAGATGATAGTCTGTCCGGAAATGTAACGGGTTAAATTGATGACGCCAGCTTTGCTCATACCATAAAGAGTTCCCCGGAAATCTCCTGTCAATCCTCCAATGGAGGCTACGTTTACGATGCTTCCTTTTCCTTTTACGGTCATTGAAGGGGTCGCTAGCATGTCCAATGCCGCTTGCTCCGCCGGTAATAAGTGCTGTTTGTCTATCTAAAATTTCTTTTCTTGAAAACATCCTTTTCCTGTCGCTTGTTTTTATCAAAAATGATACTTATGAGATATTTCTTTATTTTATTTGCGATTGCCGGCTTGCTTATTAATCCTTCCGCTGCAGAGGCTTGCACCGGTATTACCTTAAAAAGCAAGGACGGTACGACTATTGTAGCACGTACGATAGAATGGGGTGGAAGTAATTTGAACAGCCAGTATGTCGTGGTTCCAAGAGGATACACCGAACGATCGTATACTCCGAATGGGGTTGATGGAATGACTTTCACGGCACGTTATGGATATGTGGGCTTGGCAGTGGAGCAAAAGGAATTTATCGCCGAAGGACTCAATGAGGTTGGGTTATCGGCTGGATTGTTTTATTTTCCAAAGTACGGTGAATATGAGAAATATAATGCCGCAGTTCGGGATAAAAGTATCTCTGATCTGCAATTAGTGTCTTGGTTGTTGGGGGAATGTTCAAATGTAGAGGAGGTGAAAGAGGCTGTTAAGAAAGTGCATGTTATCAATATAGATCCCCGTGCGTCTACCGTTCATTGGCGGTTTGCCGAGCCGTCGGGACGTCAACTGGTTCTTGAGATTATTAAGGGTGAGCTACACTTCTATGAGAATACGTTAGGAGTTCTGACTAATTCTCCCAGTTTCGAGTGGCATCTGACGAACCTGAATAATTATGTTAATCTTTTCCCGGGTACGGCCCCCAATCAACAATTAGGAAATATCGAGTTGTCTTCATTTGGTGCGGGAAGCGGTTTCCTTGGGATTCCGGGCGACGTAACTCCACCGTCACGTTTCGTTCGTGCGGCTTTTTACCAAGCTTCGGCCCCACAACAAGAAACCGCATTGGAAACGGTCTTCCAGTGTTTCCAGATATTGAATAATTTTGATATTCCCGTAGGGATCGAATTCCCATTAGGGCGAGTACCTTGCGATATACCGAGCGCTACTCAATGGACTTCGGTTACGGATATGCGAAACCATGTGATTTATTACCGTACGATGTACAATAGCATTATTCGGAATATAGATTTACGTTCCATTGATTTCTCCACGGTTCGTTATCGTGCGGTATCCATGGATGGGACGAAGCGACAAGCGGTTGAAACGATCAAAATAGAATAGGGCAGTGAGCTCTTTGGGGGATATCTCGTAAGTCAATAGGATAGGTGATAAAACTCAATGGAATAGGAAACATAACTCAATGGATTACGTTCCCTATTCTATTGGGTTTCGACTGATGATCTAAATCTTATAATAGTAATCCGGCCGCAACTTCCTCCGCAACCGCGTCACCTTTTAGTACAGATACTAAAAGCTAGGCCAAAATTGAATACCAAGCCCGGTCCTCTACCGGTTACTACATTTCCATCTACCTCGACAGCCTCGCCTGTTACGGTGGCACCAATCAATTTCGGTTCGAACCCGGGATAACAAGTGGCTTTGCGACCTTTTAACAAACCTAGACCGCCTAATACCATCGGAGCTGCGCAGATAGCCGCTACGATACGTCCTTCACGGTATTGTTGTAATAAGGCTTCTTTCACCGGTTCCGAATTGTTCAAGTTGGATGCTCCGGGCATGCCTCCGGGTAAGATCAAGGCATCAGCATCCGAAAGATCGATTTCGGTAAATGTGGCGTCAGCCGTATATTCCATATTGTGAGCGCCAATCACTTTACGGTCGTCTGTGATGGAGACTGTTTTCGTGTCTATACCTCCGCGACGCAAAATGTCTACGGTTCCCGTGGCTTCCATTTCCTCGAAGCCATTCGCTAAGAATACGATCGCTTTCTTCATAAGATTCAATTATTTAAATTTGTACACGTAAGTAATAGTACCACTCTGGTTATTAGCGCCGCTGATACTGTTGAACTTCGCCTTTCGAGCCGCGTCCAAAGCGCTTTTACGCATGGAGGCGTTGTCGATATTAGTTCCCCGGCCTACCTCGGCAAATATAACGTTGCCTTTCGGATCTACGGTTATATTGATAACAATACGCCCCTCCTCTTGGATCGTATAAGCGGGACGGGGAGACCTCCGGCACCAATGGAACGGCCGTTCAAATTAAATGATCCGTAACCGCCTACGCCTTCATTCGCCCCGTGATCAGAGTTACCGAACGGACTTCCTTGGTTACCGGTTCCGCTTTCAGCGTCGCCTTGGCTGTTACCCTCGGCGTTTCCCATACCAAAAGCTCCGGCCACCTTGTTGCTAATGGCTTGTTCCTTCTTGCGGCGTTCCTCGGCCAGACGTCTCTTCTCGGCTTCTTCCCGGCGGATACGTTCTTTCTCCTCCTCTTCTTTCTGTTTCTTCTCAGCCTCTTGTTTCTTGCGTTTCTCTTCCTCATTCTTCTTTTTAGCGTCCTCAAGGGCTACGCTTTCCTCGATATCTTGAGTGATGAGTTCCTGCTTGGGTGTTTCCACTTGCGGCTCCGGTACGGGAGGAGGGGGAGTGGTCGTTTCCTGAGGCGGTTCTTGCCCGGTATATTTGGGCTCGAACATTCCGGCGGCGGCATCTACATTCCCGAAATTAACGAGTACACCCCCGTCTTCATCCGGTACCTCGGTTTTCAATACGGTAAACCAAAGTATCAGTAGAATGACACCGTGAAAAGCAACGGTACCGATCAAACTGTATATGTCATCCTTATTCAGTCTCATATCTGTTATTTCTGCGGACGGGTGGCAAGCACCATCTTGAATTTATTTTCGTTCGCTATATTCAGGATCTTTACAATTTCTTTATAAGGCACGGTCTCGTCTGCATAAAGGGCGACGAACATCTCCGGTTCCTTTGCGTAACTATCTTGCAAGAAAGGAGTGATCTCATCAAATGAGACCTGTACCTCTTTTTGCTTTCCAAATGCCACGTAGTAATTCAAGTTCGCGTCTATCGTTACCCTCGTAAGAGGTTTCGCCGCTGTTTGCTTTTGCGCTTGCGGCAAGGTAACCTTGATGGCGTTCGGGATTACAACGGTAGAGGTAACCATGAAGAAGATCAGCAAGAGGAATATGACGTCGGTCATAGAGGCCATGCTGAACGCTTCGTTTACCTTTGTTCTTCTTTTTTAGAGCCATAATTTTCAATTCTCCATTTCCAATTAATTAGCCGGTTCATTTAATAAATCCATGAATTCCATCGTACGAGCCTCCATCTTGTTCACGACGTTATCTACTTGAGACACCAGATAGTTGTACGCGAACAATGTAATGATACCAACTACCAGACCGCCAACGGTTGTTACCAAGGCCTCATAGATACCGCCGGATAATAGGGAGACATCAACATTGGTGCCTGCGTTTGCCATATCGAAGAAGGCACGTACCATACCGGTTACCGTCCCAAGGAAACCAAGCATGGGAGCGCCGGCGGCGGTCGTAGCGATCAAGGGAAAACCTTTTTCCAGCTTAGCGATCTCCAAATTTCCCACATTCTCGATGGCTACAAGTACGTCGTTCATCGGACGGCCCAAACGGGTAATGCCTTTCTCGATCATGCGGGCGGAAGGAGTGTTGGTGCTGCGGCACAGGTTGAGAGCCGAGTCCACTTTTCCCTCGTGAATATAGTCTTTGATACGATTCATGAACGTCTCGTCTTCTTTTTCCCGCACGGCGAATGATGATCAGACGTTGAACAAAAATATAAATAGCCATCAGAGAGAGCAGTAACAATACCACCATAATCCAACCTCCCTTAAAGGCAAGGTCTATCACATTGATTTCCGCTTCCGTAGGAAGGGTTACAGCCGTTAAATCCGGCATTTGATCTGCCGCCTGAGAGCCCACGGCCTGTAGTGAAAGTAAAATACTCATCGTTTCGAATTATGAATTATAATTTATGATTTATAACTATAAACTGTCACTTGTCAACTATTCAAGCATGCCTTGTATAAAGCGATCGTCTCTTGCAAACCATGGTAGAGCGCATCACAAATCAAGGCATGGCCGATAGAAACCTCCTCCAGCCAAGGGATATTCTTGTTGAAGAAAGCCAGATTTTCTAAGTTCAAATCGTGTCCGGCATTTACGCCTAATCCTAAGTTTTTAGCTAATTGCGCGGCCTCGACAAAAGGAGCGATCGCTTTGTCACGATCTTCCGGATAATAGGTCGCATAAGGTTCCGTATATAGCTCAATACGGTCCGTACCTGTTTTCGCCGCTAGTTCGATATTCGCCAAGTCTGTTCCGACGAAGATGGATGTACGGATTCCTTGTGAGGTAAAGGTGTCTACCAATTCGCTTAAGTAATCGAAATTGTCCTTTACGTTCCAACCTGAGTTCGACGTGATGGCATCCGGAGCGTCCGGAACCAGTGTGACTTGGGTCGGTTTTACCTTCAATACCAAGTCGATGAATTTATCACAAGGATAGCCTTCTATGTTAAATTCTGTCCGGATAAGAGGTTTTAGTCCATAAACATCGCTATAGCGTATGTGTCGTTCATCCGGACGGGGATGAACCGTAATTCCTTGTGCCCCGAATAATTCACAGTCTTGCGCTACTTTCAGCACGTTTGGCATATTGCCACCTCTCGCATTACGAATAGTAGCAACCTTGTTAATGTTTACACTTAAATTTGTCATCGTATATCGTATATCTTTTTTTTTTCTTTCATTACATTTGCACAAAAGTATCGGCAAATTTAGCAGAATTAAGGGAATTAACAGAATAATGTTGGTGAAAGATTTCATAACGAAGGAACTTCCCGTGTTAAAAAGTTTTGACAGCGGAATATGCGTTGGCATTAATGGAGGATTTTAAACTCAAGCATCTTCCGTTATTGAGTGATAGCGCATACCAGTGTTTAGTGTCGGAAAAAGACTTATTGGCGCTGCCGGATCCTTCGGCTACGATCGGTGAGCCGGTTTTATTCGCTCCGGCGATTTCGGAAAATAGACATTTACATGAAGCGTTGGCAATGATAACCCGATATGGATTGAGCCTGTTGCCTGTGGTTTCCGTGGACGGAACTTATTTGGGGGCGATTACCCGGGATCGTTTGGTGGATGCTTTATCCGAGCTATGTAATGCGGAGGCGGCTGGAAGCGTGATCGTATTGGAAATGATGCCACAGGATTATTCATTAACGGATATCGCCCGTTTGGTAGAGGCGAATAATGCCCATGTCCTTAATTTGCTATCCCATCAAGATAAAGATACGGGCCGTCTGCTTATAACCCTTAAGATCGATTTGGAAGATGCCTCTCCCGTGATCCGTAGTTTCGAGCGTTTCAATTATACGGTGCTTTATCATTTTATGGAGAAGGGGATGGTGGATGATATGTTGCAGCAGCGGATGAATGAGTTATTACATTATATGAATATGTAAAGTAAGGAGCGTAGAATGAAAGTTGGAATATTTGGAAGTGAATATCAGATCGAGAGACAGAATCTGATTAAACGCCTGTTTGAGAAGCTTCGTGAACAAGAGGCTGATATTTATGTGGACAGCCCTTTTTATACATTCCTTACCGATGCTTTTGGTTTTGAGCCAGTGGTGAGCGGGCTATTAGTGGGTGATGAGTTTGATCTGGATATAGCCCTTAGCGTGGGAGGAGATGGTACGTTCCTTCGTACGGCGGCCCGGGTAAATAAACAGGATATCCCTATTTTAGGCATTAATACCGGACGGCTGGGTTTCCTTGCGGATGTCAGCAGTAATGAGGTTGAGGATACGCTGGATGAGATTTTTAAGAATTACTATAAGGTAGAGGAACGAACCCTCTTGCGTTTATATACGGAAGACCGTGCGTTTCGCGGATATAATTATGCCTTGAACGAGATCGCCGTGCTGAAGCGTGATAGTTCCTCGATGATTACGATTCATACATTCTTGAATGGGGAATATCTGACTTCTTATCAGGCGGATGGTTTGGTAGTGGCTACACCTACCGGTTCCACGGCCTATTCGATGAGCGTAAATGGGCCGATTATCGTCCCGCAAAGTAATAGCATTGTCTTGAGTCCGGTCGCTCCGCATTCCTTGAACGTGCGTCCGTTGGTGATTCCGGATTCAGATATAATAACGCTTCGGGTAGAGAGCCGGAATAAATATTTTCTGATCTCTTTGGATGGACGTTCGGAAATATTCCCGGCAGGTATCGAATTAAAGATGAGCAAGGCCGATTATACGACGAAAGTCATCAAGCGCTATAACCATACTTTTTATCAGACGCTTCGGGAAAAATTAATGTGGGGGGCAGATGTGCGAATGAAATAATATTGTGTGCGTCCAGTCTTTGTCCAAATAGTAGCGGATAGTATTGTATTTTGTAAGCTATTGATAAATAGATTATTCTGCATGAATGAACTGAACGTATCTTATGTCTTTTGTCCAGTTTTTCTATTATGGGGTAAAAAATAGGGGGTATTCGATGTCCAGCTATGTCCTCTATTTGTCCAGTGCCCTTTTTGATACACGCTTTTTAACTCTTTACTTTTGTCGGCAGATTAAATCTAGCTTAATGGAAGTATTTTCAATTATTATTCCTGTCTACAATCGTCCGGAGGAGATAGACGATTTATTAAACAGTCTTACCCGGCAGACATATGTACATTTTGAGGTTATCGTAGTGGACGACGGTTCTTCTATACCTTGTGAGCCCGTAGTCAATGCCTATAATGACCGCTTGAGGATTCGCTATTTCTATATAGAGAATTCAGGCCCGGGCTTGGCTCGCAATCAAGGGGTACGTTATGCGGAAGGAGAGATCGTGATTGTCTTGGATTCGGATTGTATCGTTCCGGCCAGCTATCTGGAACAAGTACACGAGTCCTTGATGCGTTATAAGGTGGATGCCTTTGGTGGTGCCGACAGGGCGCATTCTTCTTTTTCCGCTATACAGAAAGCGGTCAATTACTCGATGACTTCTTTCTTTACGACAGGAGGGATCCGAGGAAGCCGGAGACATTTGGATACATTCTATCCTCGGAGTTTTAATATGGGAATGCGGAAAGAGGTGTATGAAGCCTTGGGTGGTTTCTCTGATATGCGTTATGGAGAGGATATAGATTTTAGTATCCGGATTTTTGCGGCAGGCTATAAATGCCGTTATTTTCCGGGCGCTTGGGTCTATCATAAGCGAAGAACAAATTTCGTCCAGTTTTTCCGGCAAGTATGGCATTCGGGGTATGCTAGGATTATCTTGTACCAGAAGTACCCGGAATCATTGAAATGGGTACATTGCCTGCCGGCCTTATTTGTGGTAGGTCTGCTGGGGGTATGTATTTCCGCTTTTTTCGTTCCAAAGGTATGGGGGCTATTGTTATTTTATATTTCGCTGATCTTTTTTGACGCTTTAGTGAGAAATAAGAACGGAATCGTTGCGTTGTTATCTATCATAGCGGCTTTTGTCCAATTGATCGGATATGGGACAGGCTTTTTGGAAGCGATTTGGAGAGAGGGAATTCTAAGAAAGAAGTATTAAGATAATAAATACTATTTATATGAAGTTTGCGCTGCACACATCTACTGCCATAAGCTCGGTTCTAAAGGAGCCGGAGCATTTCTATGTAGATATTTATTATCTGATCATTTTAATCATCGTCGCTTTTACCCTGCTTCTGTTATCTTTTTTGCGTTATCACCTTTATAAGACAAAAAAGGAGAAAGAACTGAGAGAAATAGCGAGTCTTGTGGATAAAAATGAAATCTTGATACAACGTTATAGTCGTGAGATGTCGCACATCAAGGAGCAATTGGAAGCGAAGGAGAAATGTTTGAAGAATACCAGCATGCGGCTCAGTGGAAAGCGCATCGTGACGTGGAATCCTTGATCAAGGAAAAGGAGCGTTTGGCGAAGTGTTTGCTGGAACAGTTGGATACGTTCAAGAAGCTGAAGATACTTTCTAAATCGGAAACGATATTGCCGGATTCAGATTGGAGAAACTTGATCGAGATCGTAAATACTCTTTATGATGATTTTATAAGTCGTTTACGTGTCGCTTATCCGGATTTGACAGAGGATGCCATTCGTTTTTGTTGCTTGATCAAATTGCGGCTAACCTCGGCGGAGCTGATGTCAGTCTTGAATGTGACGAAGGACGCTATCTATAAACGCAAATTTCGTTTGAAAAAAGAATTGATGCCAGATGATGATCCTCGTTCCCTCGACGATTTCTTGGGAAGCTATTAGATCTGAACGAATAGTTTTCTTGTTAATAACTATGTTTTAGGGCATGATTTCGTTAAATCGAGTTAAGCGAATGAATTTTGCAAATAATTCAGTATGCTACATAACATAAAACCACCTATATTTGTACTGTGTTTTTCATGGTATTAGATTTAAGGTTAACAATTGAGATTGGCTGTCCGTGACGGATAGCCTTTTTTTTGTATAGAGGCATGAATACACGAATTTTTGAGAACACTGCTTAAGCGCCCCTTTCCGAGGGTAACATCCATACTTTCAAAGTAAGCTAATTTCATCGGCAAAGTAAGTTAACTTGCTTTGGTATTTCAGCTAACTTACTTTGTCAATGAAGCTAATTGTATTTTTATGATCTTTTTCGGTTATTCTTTGTCTGTTTCGATTTTGTGTACAATTGATGTGTTTTTGTACGCTTTTAGTTTAGTTATGCATTTAATAGTCAATTTTTTATTATATAATTTTGTCTTGTGTTTTTTTATGATTTCCTTGGTTAGCTGTTAGCACCAATTGATATATAAGGTTTGATGGCTAATAGAAGAGGGGGTAAGGAAAGAAAAATATCAAACGAATATATGGGACCTTAACGGACAGAACAAAATATAATATTATTCTGTTGATTGTTGTTGGAGGTAAGATTTCGTATTCCCTTAATTTATAAGAGTATATGCAAGAGAATAGGTATAATACATGTGATCGTTTTTTAGGCGGATTAGAAAAAGACTTTATTATTACGGAACAGATTGAAGATAGTCCATTGACTTCAGAACCTTCTTTTTTGGATTACGGGATAATAGCAGTATGTAATAGAGGTAGTGCGATCATTCATTTGCTTGATAATAAGCATGTATGGAATAAGAATGAATTGATTTTCTTATTTCCGAGACAGTTATGCTCAATGCGGAACGTGAGTGAGGACTTCTCGGCGAAGTTTATCATCATACCACATGTACTACATGGGGATGTATTAAGTTCCTTACGTCATTTTGATCCGGGATTTCATTTTTTCGTGAAGGATCATTTTTACTATAATATAGAGGATAATAATGGTATTGAGCGTTTTCAATCATTTTGCAATTGATAGAGAATGAGCTTGAGCGGTATCGGGGTAATGGGCTTCTGAGGGAGCGGATTATATGTTACTTGGGGATTTTTTACATGGATGTTTACGACTATTATGTGAAAGTGCGTAAGAAAATCCCTTTCAGGACTAGTTTGAGAAAAGAGCAATTGATCTATGATTTCTGTAGTCTCGTGGCAGAGAATTTCAAGAATCACAAGAATGTCGGATTTTATGCGGATAAATTGAATATAACGACAACTTATTTAAGTGCGATCATGAATGAAAGGTGTGGCATTTCAGCCAAGGAGTTTTTATCTATCTATATAGTGTTAGAGGTAAAGTCGTTGCTACGTGACTCTCGATTAAATATACAGGAGATCGCTATATTGACTAATTTTCCGTCTCAATCGACATTGAATCGCTTCTTTCGTCAACGGACGGGAATGACTCTTTCTCAATATCGAAAACATATATTTTCAACATGATTATGTTTGATTTTCATATTATTTCTATAACTTTAAACTTCTGCTGCAATCGTTATTATCGTTCATTTGTTGTATAAATAACAGAGGAGATTGCTTGATTGATTTAAAGTAGGGAATTAGTGGTTATAATTTAATATGACGATGGGACAATGTAATAAAATGCTAGAGGAAATGAGCTTTAATGCCCTATTCCAGAAATTACCTGTTGGAATTGAAGTTTATGACGAGAGGGGGCAGCTAGTGGATCTCAATAGGACGGACGAGAATTTGTTCGCTATAAGCCGGAAGGATATTATGGGAATAAATCTTTTCGAGAATCCTAATTTTCCAGAGGACAAGATCGCTCGTCTGAAACAGGGAGAAATGGTTGTGTTCGATTGTAATTATGAATTTGATAATATACAAACGAATGAGTACTATAACATAGACCCAAAAAAGGAAGGTATAAATTTACGTCTGTCTATTAAATGTGTGCCGTTGAAAGGAGAGGCTGAAGATATCTGTGGATATGTACTAATGTTTACGGATGAGACGGAAGAATATCAAAAGTCGGAGAAAGTAGAGGAACTGTTCACGAAGTTGAAAACGGTTATGCGTTGCAGTGATTCCTTGCTGTGGGAATATGATGTTAAAACCGATAAGATGCATATCGATCTGGATTTACGTGTTTTAGGTAATAAATCCAGATTGAGAGCAAGTAACTTGACAACGAAAAAAAGATTTTTGTGAGATCGTATATCCGGAAGATCGGGAAAGGGTACTTGTACAAGGCTTTGAAAAGATTGTTATGGGTGAGATCGGTGAATATAGTATTCAATACCGACAGCTTTTTGAGGGGCAATATGTTTGGGTGAGAGCGTATGCGTACCCTTATAAATATGATGAGGCGGGAAGACCTGCGAAAATCCTTTATTACTTGATGGACATAACGGATGAGATCGCCATGCAAGATAAATTGCGCTGGGCGGAACGAGAGCGTCAACGGAAAGAATATGAGTTAGTTAAGGCTAAAGAGGCGAATCGGCTTAAGTCTATGTTCTTGGCGAATATGAGTCATGAGATCCGCACGCCTTTAAATGCTATTGTTGGTTTCGCGAATATACTGGCAGAGACCAAGGAGATAGAGGAGGAGGAACGAGAGTTTTATGTGGATATCATTGACAAGAATAGTGAATTGCTTCTGCAATTGATTGAGGATATCCTTGATTTCTCAAAGATTGAGGCGGGAACCTTTGACATTACGAAGAGAAATTTCGATTTTAAGGAGATCTGTGAGGAAACCTATGCGGTACATGCCTTGAAGATTCCGAAAAACGTTCGATTTGTTTTCGATCGGGGCTCACAACCCGTGACTGTTTTCTCAGATCCGAAACGAGTCGTGCAGGTTATTTCTAATTTCTTGACAAATGCGATTAAGTTTACTTCGGAAGGTGAGATCAAATTAGCCTATAAGGTATCGAAAGATGAAATACGAGTTTCGGTCTCGGATACGGGAATGGGAATCTCGGAGGAAGATTGTAGAACTATATTCGATCGCTTTGTTAAGTTGAACGCTTGCAAACAAGGTACCGGATTAGGATTGGCGATTTGCAAAAATATTATCGAGAAACTAGGGGGACGAATCGGGGTAGAATCTACATTGGGAGTAGGTTCCACTTTTTGGTTTACCTTGCCTTTGAAGGAGATTAAAGAGAATGAACCTAAGTTCTAAGGGGATATATATTGTTTACGGATATGTTTTAAAGCATAGTTTTGTTAAATCTGGTTAAGTAAATGAGATTTGCAAATAAAATATTATGCTACATAACATAAAACCGCTATATTTGCACTGTGTTTTTCATGGTATTAGATTTAAGGTTAACAATTGAGATTGGCTGTCCGTGACGGATGGCCTTTTTTGTTTCAAAAAATCATAACCATGAGATTTTAGGAGTGTAGCTGAAGGTTTTTTCGTAAATTTGCGCTCCGTTTGTAATACTAGATCCTGTATTTAAGTGTATGAAAAGAGTATTCTGTCCAAAATGTGATAATCAGTTGTCTTTTGATGAGACCAAATATCCGGAAGGGAAGGTATTAGCCTTCGTCTGTCCGCAGTGTGGAGCGCAATTTAAGATTAAATTGGGCCGAAAGGTGGTGAAGACGGCTACCGGTGAGGAAAAAAGAGGTGAAGGAACCGGATTTCTCTTGTGGTTATATTACCATTATCGAGAATGGTTTTGCTTTTAAGCAAGATCTACCATTAGTGATAGGAGATAATGTGATTGGTCGCCGTAATAAGGATACGGAAGGTGTAGATGTCCCTATTATCACGAGCGATCCAAGTATGGGGCGTAAGCATTGTGTGATTAATGTAAAGAAAGACGCTAATGGCAAGTTCGTTTATATGGTGCGTGACTTTCCTAGCTTGACCGGGACTTTTGTGAAAAATGTGTTGGTTGGTAAAAAAGAACAAGTACGTATCGGGGAAGGTACGATCGTAACGATTGGCGCTACTACTTTTATCTTACATTCGGCGAACGAGGGAGAAGAAGAGGAATAAATATAAAAAACTTCAGAGGCTGTTCCCGTTAATGATCTCGATCTTTAACTTCGGGTCGGAATGATGGCAGATAAGGGATTTTGGCGTTTGTTTTGGGAGTGAGTTATAAGATATATGCTCATTCCGGGATACAGCTCTGAAGTATCACTGAGAAAACAAGGCTCATAGGTATTAAGATTAAGCCGATTAACATAAAGAAATGAAAAGAACCGAAAGAATAGTTGTATTAACTATAGTTAAAATAGGCTCTTAGGGTTTGTTTTTCTAGAAATTAGCTAACTTTTTGTGCGGTTTTTGAAATGTTAATGAGCACGAGGTGAAATAGAAATATAGATAGTTATGGAGCAGGTTTCTAAACAACAGCCGGTAAATAAAACAGCATTCCGGGTATTGGTGGCGTTAAGCGTTACGCATTGTTTGAATGATTCGTTGCAATCCGTTATCTCGGCGGTTTATCCACTTTTCAAGGATGATTTAGCGTTGAGCTTCGCCCAAATCGGGTTGATTACGCTTGTTTATCAATTATCCGCTTCTGTTTTCCAGCCTATAACCGGTTTGGTTTTTGATAAGCGTCCCGTGGCTTGGTCGTTACCTATTGGTATGAGTTTTACGTTGGTCGGCTTGTTGAATCTCGCTTTTTCCTCTACGCTCCATTGGGTCTTGATCTCCGTATTCTTGATAGGTATCGGGTCTTCGGTTTTGCATCCGGAAGCGTCCCGGATCACCTCGCTAGCGTCGGGAGGGCGTAGGGGATTGGCGCAATCGCTTTTTCAAGTGGGTGGTAATTTGGGCGGATCGTTAGGTCCGCTACTGGTTGCTCTATTGGTGGCGCCTTATGGACGGACTCATATCGCTTTGTTTTCTATACTAGCATTCGTCGCTATTTTGGTGATGATTCCTATCTGCCGTTGGTATAAGGCGTATTTGAGTCGGGTGAAATGGCAGAAGAAGTCGGGTGAGACGCATGTGGAGATGCCTCTTTCTTTGGGAAAACAGTCTTTTCGATCTCGATATTGCTGACCTTGATTTTCTCTAAATATATCTATATGGCTAGTTTGAATAGCTACTATACCTTTTACTTGATCCATAAATTCGGGGTGAGTGTACAGACTTCGCAGATCTGTTTGTTCGTCTTCCTGATCGCTACGGCCATAGGAACCTTGGCGGGTGGTCCTATCGGTGATAAGATAGGACGGAAATATGTGATTTGGGGATCGATTCTAGGGGCAGCCCCATTTAGCTTGTTGATGCCGCATGTGGGATTCGTTTGGACGATCGTGCTTAGTTTTTGCGTGGGGTTGGTCTTATCATCGGCGTTCCCGGCTATTTTGTTGTATGCGCAAGAGTTGCTTCCTTATAAATTAGGTCTTATCTCGGGACTTTTCTTTGGATTTGCTTTCGGTGTGGCAGGTATAGCCTCGGCCGTATTAGGAAATATGGCGGATCATTATGGAATAGAGGCTGTCTACAACGTATGTGGCTTCATGCCTCTTTTAGGACTGGTTACTTGGTTCCTTCCCAACTTGAAAAAGAAGTAAAAACAATCCTCCCTTTTTCGCTGTTATTACTCCAACTGAACGTCAATTACTAAATGAGTTTATGGTGAGTAATATAGTATCTTACAGTATTCTTTTGCTGTATCTTCTTCCATGTGCTTCATGGAGCCAAGGGAACGATGTGGATTTAAGCTTGGAACAATCTCTCGACCTGCTTCATAAGGAAAATAAAAGCTTGAAAATAGCAGGGAAAGAAGTGGAATGGGCTCGGAATGAGCATCAAAAGCTAAACGCTTTTTGGTATCCATCGGTGAACGCCGCGGGTGCTTTCGTACATATGTCGAATCCGATAGAGGTACGGCAGTCGCTGAGTAAATATACGGAACCGGCGAAGGAGTTTGTCCATAATTATATCCCGGATAATGAGCTGATCATGTCGGTATTGGATAAGATCGGGCAAGGTACTTTCTCGCTTCCGCTGATCTCCCAAACATCACTTCTATAGACGCTACGGTGACGTGGCCTGTTTTCACGGGAGGAAAACGTATCTATGCGAACAAGATCGGAAAGACGATGGTCTCTATAGCGGAGGTGAATAGGAATCAAGTGGATGCCAACCAACAAACCTTATTGATCGAGGCTTATTTCGGGCTTCGTCTGGGACAAAGTGTGGTGGACGTAAAAACGGAAGTGTATAATTCTTTGAAAACCCATTATGACCAAGCCCTTAAATTAGAACAAAACGGGATGATCAATCGGGCCGAGCGTCTGTTCGCTCAGGTAAGTATGGACGAGGCGAAACGAGAACTGGAATCGGCCCGTAAGGATTTAGCGGTCGCTCAACAGGCGTTTAAAAGCTTGATTAATATGGAGGAGGGGAGTGACGTACGTACCACGACTCCTTTATTCATTAATGAGGCGCTTCCTCCGGCTCAATACTTCAAGGATCTGGTTCCGATGAATAATTATATAGTCAATCAATTGAAATTGCAGCAGGTTGTAGCCGATAATCAACTAAAGATCGGCCGGTCCGCTTATGTCCCGAATATCGCTTTATTCGGCAAACAGACTTTGTACGCTGATGGACTGGATAAATATTTGTTGCCTCGTACTATGGTGGGAGTTGGTTTTACGTGGAATATTTTTGATGGCTTGAACCGGGAGAAAACCATCCGGCAGGCAAAGATCGCTAGTCAGTCGCTTCGTTTGGGTAAGGAGAAGGCGATTACGGATCTGGAGGTCGGTATCGATAAATTCTACAGCCAGCTACAAAATGCCTTGGATAACGTAAAGGCTTTGGATACGACGATCGAGATGAGCCGGGAACTGGTCCGGGTGCGGAAGAAATCTTTCCAAGAGGGAATGGCTACTTCTACGGAGGTAGTCGATGCCGAGGTTATGCTGGCGAAGGTGAAGACCGCTTTTCTTTTGGCTTATTATCAGTATGATGTAGCCTTGATTAATCTGCTGTCTGTCTGCGGTACGCCGGAGCAGTTCCACCAATACAAGATGGAGGGAAAGACCGAGGAGCTTTTGGGGAATTGAAAATTGAGAATTGAAAATTGAAAATTTAGGAGTTATGGATAAAACTAAGAGATATTTGAGTGTGGCCTTCGTCGCAGTCTTGGCGATTGTTATAGTTGTCTCGTTGATCGGGATGATCTTGTTGAAAAAGAAGCCGGTGATCTTGCAAGGGCAGATCGAGGCAACGGAAATACGTATCTCCGGCAAGTTACCGGGGCGTATCGATACCTTTCTGGTAAAAGAGGGACAGAATGTACGCCAAGGCGATACCTTGGTCGTCATCAATAGTCCGGAGGCGTTGGCTAAATATCAACAGGTGAACGCCATGGAGAACATTGCGAAGTATCAGCACCAGAAAGTGGATGAGGGTACACGAAAGCAAATCATCGCTTCCTTGCAACAATTGTGGAATAAATCCAAATCGGATTTACAATTGGCGAAGATTACCTATGATCGGGTCAATGCCTTGTATAAAGATAGCGTGGTAACCTCACAGCGTAAAGATGAGGTGGAGGCCATGTATAAAGCGGCTGAGGCCGCCGAACGTGCCGCTTATAGCCAATATCAAATGGCGGTAGACGGGGCGCAGATACAAGATAAGGAGAGCGCCCGCTCGTTGGTGACGGCGGCGCAAGGAACCGTGGAGGAGGTGGCGGCTCTCTTACAGGACGCTCGGTTGACGGCTCCGGAATCCGGACAAATCTCCGCTATTTTCCCGAAACGGGGAGAGTTGGTTGGGGCCGGGATGCCAATCATGAACTTAGTCGTATTAGATGACGTGCATGTGGTATTGAACGTACGTGAGGATCGTTTGCCTTTATTTAAGATGGGAGGAACGTTTGTCGCCGATGTACCGGCGATCGATCAGAAGGATATTGAGTTCAAGATCAATTATATCAGTCCGTTGGGCAGTTTCGCTACTTGGAAGTCTACCAAGCAGACAGGTAGCTATGACTTGCGTACCTTCGAGATACATGCCTTGCCGGTGGAGAAGGTGGAGGGATTGCGTCCCGGTATGTCCGTACTCTATCAACTCCCTTGATACTATCCAGTTGTAGAGACGAAGCACGCTCCGTCTCTACAACTAAATAATTTATTGTCGCTATGCTAAAGAAGAGTCCTTTCTATATGGTTTTACGTCGGGAACTGGATCGCATGGTTTCCCGGAGATTATATTTCGGGGTGTGTATCGTGTTGCCTTTGTTCTGTATATTCTTCATGTCTACGATTTTCGGAAGCGGGCAGATGGAGAATATACCGATAGCGGTAGTGGACCAAGACAACACCTCCATGTCTCGGGAGATCATCCGGCAGGTAGAGGCGGTACCGACTTTCCGGGTAACCCGGCATTATACGGACCAAGAGACCGCTCGCCATGCTACCCAAGCAAAAGAAATCTACGGTTATCTAGTGATCCCCAATCAGTTTGAGGCGGATGCCACGGCGGGGCGTGACGCTACTTTATCGTATTATTACCACTATGCCTTGTTGAGCGTGGGCGGTGAGGTACGTGGGGCCTTCGAGACCCTGCTGCGTACGCTTTCGCTCGCCCCGGTGGTTGTGCAAGCTACGGCGATGGGGGTGGGGGAGAATCAGATAACCACCTTCCTATTACCGGTACGATCCAGTAGCCACCCGCTGTTCAACCCGGATCTGGATTATTCCGTTTATCTGAGCAATCCTTTTTTCTTTGTCTTTTTCCAAGTGATCATTTTGCTGGTTACGGTGTACGCTATCGGTAGCGAGATCAAGTTCCGGACAGGCGATGAATGGCTGGAGGCGGCACGGATGAATATGTTCGTGGCGGTGGTGGGCAAGCTGCTCCCTTATACGATTATCTTTTGTATCATGAGCGTCTTCGCTAACTATATCATGTTCGGGGTCATGCATATTCCTTTCGCTTGCGGTTTCTGGCCATTGAACTTGACGGCGATCTTGTTCGTGGTCGCTACGCAAGCGTTGGCGGTATTCCTGTTCTCGTTGTTTCCCGCTATAGCGATCGTGATTAGCGTGGTGTCTATGGTCGGTTCGCTGGGGGCTACTTTATGCGGCGTTACTTTCCCGGTCGATTCCATGTACGCTCCCGTACATTACGCCTCGTACCTGTTTCCGGTACGGCATTTCGTGGAGATCAACCAGAACTTATTGTATGGCGATTACGGATTTCCTTATACATGGGTAAACGTAAGTTCGTTGTTTGCGTTTATGTTATTGGCATTGGTGCTGTTGCCACATTTGAAAACCGCTATTTTAAGTCATAAATATGAGAACATCCGATAATATGAAAGGAACCTTGGCGGATATCGCTTCCTTGGTCAAGGACGAGTTTAAGACGATCTCCACGAGCTACGCTATCTTGCTCGTCTTGGTAGGAGGTATATTTCTCTATGGCCTGCTGTATAATTATATGTATGCCCCGGATCTGGTGCGTAACGCCCCGGTGGTAGTCGTCGATGACTCAAAGACCGACTTGAGCCGGGAGTACATCCGTTTACTGAACGCCACTCCGCAAGTCTCGGTAATCGCCGATGGTTTAGATTACGCCGAGGCGCAGGAGTGGATGAAGGAGGGGGATGCCGTAGGTATCTTGTATCTTCCCTCTGATTTCGAGACCCGGGTGGCACGAGGGAATGAATCCCTGTTTATCATGTACCAGACGACAAGCGCCTTCCTATATTATATGGCGATGCAGGAGGCGTCCAGCGGTGCCATGTTGGCGTTGAACGATCGGTATCGTCCGGAGATGTTGGTGTTCTTGCCCCAGCAAGACGCTTCCAAGATCGTTTCGGCGCAACCCATATCAGTGGTCGGGACGGCGTTGTATAATTTTACGGAAGGATATGGAACCTATTTGATCCCGGCGGTATTGATCGTCATTATGTTCCAGACCTTGTTGATGGTGATCGGTATGATAAGCGGGGAAGAGCGGGATTCGGGTACCATCGTTCGTTTCGCTTCCGAGGGATTATCCTTTGGCCGGATCGCTAGGGTGATAATCAGCAAGACCTTTGTGTATTGCGTATTGTATACGATTTTCGCTTTGTTCTTGTTGGGCTTGATACCGCTATTGTTTGGCCTGCCGGATATCGGTAATTATCTGAACACCTTGATCCTGCTGATACCCTTCTTGCTGGCTACCAGCTTCTTTGGGCTGGCCGCCTCTTATTTCTTTACGGACTCGGAGGCTCCGTTATTGATGATCGCCTTCTTCTCGGTAGGCTTGATCTTTCTTTCCGGAGTCTCTTATCCCTTGGAATTGATGCCTTGGTATTGGCAAATGGCCCATTATATCATTCCGGCGGCTCCCGCTACGCTGGCCTATGTACAGCTCAACTCGATGGGAGCGTCGATTGAGCAAGTCGGTGTGGAGTACGTGACGTTGTGGGTGCAATGCGTCGTTTATTTCCTCTTGGCTTGCTGGGTGTACCGGCGGAATATCTTAAAGGCGAGCCGTGCCTTGTCGTCATTGTAGCTCCCGTATCCTCACGTCGATGCCGCTACCTTTCAAGGCATCTTTCAACTCGCCGATCTTCGTATCCCCGTAATGGTAAGGGTATAGGATTTTAGGCGAGAACATCTTGGCCGCTTTCGCCGCTTGCGGGACGGTCATGGTATAAGGCTGGTTGACGGGAAGGAAAGCGATATCGATGTCTTTCAGGTCTTTCATCTCCGGGATGTCTTCTGTATCGCCGGCTATATAGACTCTTAGTCCGTCGAACGTGAGGATATAGCCATTATCCCGGTGGCGGGGGTGATATTTATCCCGTCCGGGTGTGGTGTTATAGGCGGGGACGGCCTCTATCTTCATATAGCTGATGGAGGTATCCGTATCGCCGTTTTTCAGGACCTTCCCTTTTCCCAGCTTCTTTTGGCTGTTCTCGTTGGCGATGATTTCCGTATCGCTTTTCTCGACAGCTTGTATCGCTTTCGGGTCCAGATGATCGCCATGCTCGTGGGTGATCAAGATGATATCGGCTTTCGGGAAAGTCGTATAATCGGCGTATTCGGAGACAGGATCTACCTGTATCGAATGATTGTCGTACGTAAGCATCAGGCTGCCGTGCTTGATGAACGTGATGGTCAGTTCTTTTCCGCTCTTGGTCTTGAAAGAATCCGAGGCGAAGTTACTAGCGGAGGCTAAGCTCGCCATGAATAAACTACACATAAGCATACATGATTTTAGTCTCATAATCTCGCGGTTTTTTATAAGTGTTTCCGCAAATATACTCATAATAGATTAATTCCCTAATTTGTTCGCCTATCCGGTATAAATATTTACATTTGCGACGTATATTCTGATAACATGAAAACGAAATGAGAAGAATTGTTCTGTTGATTACGATTTGTTGCCAAGTATTTTGGGTGGCGGCGCAAAAGAAAGCGCCCAAATGGATGGATAAGCAACGAAAGGCGGTGGTTACTGTCACTACCTATGGAAAAGATAACCAGAAGAAAGCGTCCGGTACGGGATTTTTCATAACCGAGACCGGTGAGGCGTTGTCCGGCTATTCCTTGTTTAAGGATGCGGCGAGGGCGACCGTGACCGACGCCGACGGAAAAGAATATCCGGTAAGCCGCATCTTGGGGGCTGATGAATTATATGATGTGATCAAGTTCAAGGTAGAGGTTCCGAAGAAAGCTGTGTTCTTGCCGATCGCCCGTGAGCCGATCTCGCAAGGAGTTATCGCTTATCTGATGCCTTACTCGACCGGTAAGATCACGAAGTTCGGGGAAGGACCGGTCTCGGAGGTCAGTAAGTTGAAGGAGCCGTTCAGCTATTATAAATTGTCGATGGCGCTGGAGAGCGGGCAGGTAAACGCTCCTGTATTGACGGCGGACGGCGAGGTGTTCGGCTTGGCGCAGGAAGATGCGTCGGGGAAGAAAGAAGATTCCTATGCGGTCTCGGCGGGATACGCGAATAGCCTGACGATCCAGTCGGCGGACGCCTTTAATTCCACCTATAGCCGGATTGGTATCCGGAAGGCGTGGCCGTCGGACGCGAGCCAAGCGCAGGTCTCCTTATACCTGATGGCAAGCTCGCAAGACCCAAAGACGTATCTGGCTACCTTGAATGATTTCATCGCCACTTTCCCGGATTCTCCCGACGGGTATTTGAACCGTGCCAATCATTACGCTTACCACCGTGCGGATCTGGCTCCTACGGAGGCCGAGCAGGGGGCTTATCTGGATAAGGCGTTGGAAGATATAAACACGGCTTCCCGCTTCAGCGAGCGGAAAGGGGATATCTGGTTCAACCGAGCCAAGCTGATCTACGGCGTGGCCGCCGCGGATACGACCTTGAATAAGGAGCAGTGGACCGTCGATGCCGCTACCGAGGCGATACAAAAGGCGATCGGGGAGGAGGACTTGCCGGTCTATCGCCAATTGGAAGGGGACATCCATTTTTATAAAGGAGATTTCGAGCAGGCGTTCGCTGATTATATGAAGGTGAACGATAGCGATATGGCTTCCTCTACCTCTTGGTATTGGGCGGCGAAGGCGAAGGCGAATATCCGGGGCGCTAACTTCGGGGATATCATCGCCTTGCTGGATAGCGCCATCGCCAAATGCGGGAACCCGCCAACGAACGAGGCCGCTCCCTATATCTTGGAACGGGTGGATCTCCGCTTGAAACTGATGCAATACAAGGAGGCCGTGGACGATTATGATTTATACTACGATCTCTTGAAAGGACAGGTCGGCGACCGCTTCTTCTATTACCGCGAGCAAGCGAAGTTCCGCATGAACGATTTCCCCGGCGCCTTGGCTGATATCCAATCCGCGATCCGCTTGAATCCGGGCGACCCGACTTATCCGGCGGAGGAAGCGTCCGTATATATTCGTATGGAAAACTATGATCAGGCGTTGAGGAGCTTAGAGAATGCCTTGCGGATCGCTCCGGATTTCGCCTCTTGCTATCGTTTGCGAGGCATCTGCTACGTCCGTCAGGGTAAGAAGGCGGAAGCGTGCGAGGCTTTCAACAAGGCGAAGGAGTTGGGTGATCCTGTCGTGGACAAATTAATAAAGGAACATTGTAAGTAAAGATGCACCCGGGCGGGTACGTACGTGTATCTGCCCGGCTACAGGAATGTATCTGCCCGGAGGTAAGGCACCGCTTATCTCCCTATGAACTTCTTGAACGCCTCTACCTTGTCGTTCAATATCAATTCCTCCGGAAATCGTGTCTCTTGCAATAACTCGTAGATATGATCGTACCGGGCTATATCGAAAGATATATGCGCATCGCTACCTAAAATCACAGGAACCTCGTATTTCTTGCATAGGCGCAAGATCGTGAGGTTATTATCTCTGGCGGTGAGTTTCTTGCGGACCGGGTTGAGAGAGCTGTTGTTGATCTCCAGCAACGTGTGATGCTCTTTGGACGCTAATACGATAGGCTCGAAATCCACCTCTGCCGTACCGTCTCCCGGGTGACTGATGATGTGGACATGCGGGTTGCGGATCGCCCCGATCATCGCCTCCGTATTCTGCTCGACCGTTCCCGGTTTGTAGCAAAGCGAGTGGATGCCTGCTATCCGGATATCCAGCATCGGGAAGTACTCCTCGCCCATATCGATCGTACCCTTATAGTCGATGATGTTCAATTCCGCTCCGAGCAATAACTCGACACCGTATATCCGGCGGGGAACCACATGTAGGTTGCGGAAGTAAATCGGGGAGCATGTCCCCGGTATGCCGGGGGCATGCTCTGTTATACCTAGTAACTTCAATCCTTTCTCGGAGGCGGCCACTGCCATTTCTTGCAGGGTGCTAAAGGCATGCCCACTGGCTACCGTATGGGTATGCACGTCAAGTAACGTCTTCATAAATTCGTCTTTAACCTACCCGCGAAGGTAGTTATTATTTGGTGGATACCCAATTCCCGGATAAAATAAGCGTCGTGCGAGATCAGCAAGATCGTGCCCCTGTACGCACGGACCATGGAGGTGATAATCTCGATGCTTTGGATGTCGAGATTATTGGTCGGCTCATCTAGGATAAATAGGTCCGGAGTCTGGTTACTGATCATCAAGCAACAGAAAGCCAACCTCATTTTCTCGCCTCCGCTCAGCTTCCCGCAGCTCTTCTCCCACGTGTCGTGCGGGAAGAGGAAACGGTTTAGCAAGGTCTTGATCTCGTGCTCTTGGAAATGACGCTCGTTGAAGGCTTGCGCTTGCTCGTATACCGTCCGGTCGTTCCGGACGATCGAGTATTCTTGGTCGATATAGATAGAGGAGAAATCCGCACGGATCAAGGAACCGCTACGAGGCGGTAACTGGCCGGTAATCAACTTCAGCAAAGTCGTCTTGCCGGAACCGTTATCGCCTTGTATCAGCCACCGTTCCCCACTCTTGATCTGGAAGCTCATCGGGGAGGGCCATAGATCGCCGGCCTCGGCGTAACCGAAATTGATCTCCTTGGCGGTAACCAATATCTTGCCTTCGTGTAAGCCGGATGCGCTGAAATCCAGTTTCATGCCTTGAAGGTCGGGTAGGGAGGAGCGCATTTGCTTTAGCTCGTTGGCAAGGTTCTCCATCTTGTCCTCGTGAACCTCTTTTAGTTTGGAGGCGCTTTTCTCGGCGTTCTCCTTCAATCCGCCCATCATGATCCGGGGATTCCTTTCCGGACGCTTTGCTTCTCTCCCCGGGATTCATGCTTTTGTTTTCGCTCGGCTACCTCACGGGCGGTTTTCCTGACCCTGCGAAGCTCTTTCTCCTTCGCTTCCAGTTTCTCTTGCATGGAAGCCTGTTCCTGTTCTTTTTGTTCCTTGTAGAAATCATAATTACCCCCGTAAAGGGTGATCCCCCCGATGGATAATTCCGCTATGGAAGCTAATAGGTTCAATAAGGTACGATCGTGGCTGACGACCAACAAGGTGATACGGCAAGACGTGATGAAATCGTATAACTTCTCCCGGCTACGCTTATCCAGATGGTTAGTCGGCTCATCCAATAGTAGGATCGAGGGTTGGTGGATCTCGATTCCGGAGAGGAAAACCTTGGTTTTCTCGCCGCCACTTAATGTGCGCATCGGTTGGGAGAGGAGGATATGCTCCAAACCCCAAGCGTGCAGGGCGGCGAGGCTCCGTTCCTCGATCGTCCAGTCATCCGCCAGCGTATTGAAATTAGAGAGGGAGGCGTCGCCCTCAGTGATCGCCCGCAAGGCTTCTAGTTTGCCGTCGATACGTAGGGCCTGGGCCACCGTCAGGTTATCATATTGCCCGAAATGCTGGGGTACGTAATAGGGTGGGGTCGGATAGATAATCTCCCCTTCCTGCGCTTGCAAGGTTCCAGCCAAGATACGGAGGAAGGTGGATTTTCCCGATCCGTTGTTCCCGACTAAGGCTACCTTTTTGCCCCTTGTTGATCGTTAAGTCGATCCCCTTGAATAAGACTTGATTGTCCGGATGTATATACGTGATTTTTTGCGCTACGATACTCATAGTGTGAACTGATTTAAAATGTGAGATACTAAAATGGATAAGAAATACCGATGATGATCGGTTTCACTATAGCCTCGAATCTGTCGTCACGAAATCAGCCCTATACGGATAGAGGGCTTTCCGGATGGAAAGAACGACATCTTGAGATAAATTAAGCGGCTATTCTCATTGGAGTAATTATATAGTTATATAGGGACGCAAAGGTAGGAATAGTTTTGGGTTTAGGCAAATGAGTATATACTTTCATGTACAAAAAGGGTATGCTTTTTGCCCTTGAAAGTATATACTTATGGGGATAAAGCCTAGAATTTCTTTGTTTGCTTAAGGATATAGAACTTGGCTAAGTCGCCCGTGATGGGTTGCTTCTGCTGGTCCAGCATTTTCAGTTGGCCTTCCTCTACCTTATAATACGTGATATCTCCCCTTCTTGTTTCGTTGTCAAGACGTTACCGTCCAGCGTGTAAGTTCCTTTATCATTAAAAATACCGTCTTTCTCGTCAATATATTCGGAGCGGAGGGTAAAGGTTTTATCCTTGTTCAATGTCAAGGTCGTTTTAATACCCGGCGAGCTGGCGGCCGGTAATGTCCCTTCGTAAACACCCCAGTAATCCAAGGAAGTCTCTGCGTTGTGCATATCCGGTACTTGGGCGGTTTCCTGCTTGTTCTTGTCTGTTTGCGTGGCGTCTGCCTTTGGGTTGCCGCTACAGCTGAATAGGGCTGCAGCTACCGCTACTACTAATACATATTTTTTCATGTCATTCAATTGAATTATAAGTTCTCGTTATTTAAAACCAGTTTGTAGGTTGTTTTGTTGCGTACCGATATTCAAATAATAAGGATCGTGTCTGGGTTCCATCTGGCGAAAAAGCATTATCTTTGTGTTGTAAAACATAGATAACATTTTTATTCGTAAGATTATGTCATTACCAAACGATCCGATGATGCTATTCAGCTTCATCAATATGAAACTTCGTGACAATTATTCTTCCCTCGACGATTTATGCGAGGATTTGCAAGTGAACAAGAAATCCCTTCTTACAAAGCTTAAAGACGCTGGTTTTGAATACAGCCCGGAGCATAATAAGTTCTGGTGATCGGGAGTGATCCTAGCCCGGTAAACCTATGAGATCCGAACCATAGGTCAATGACTTACGTATCGTAATCCATTGACTTACGATGCGTAATCCAATGGATCGCATACCCCGGTCGACAAGGTTGTCTCCATCAAGTCTCATTCGATATAGTTCTTGACGATCTCTTTCCGGTCCGTATACTTCGGATACTTAAAAGCCGGTATGCCGAGCGCCATGATCGCTTGTATCTTGCCGTCGATCCCTAGCGTCTTGGCGAGCGTATCTTTTCCTTCCTGCCGGATGGCGGTGAGCACAAAGCCCATATAGATCTGGCTTACCCCAAGCGATTGCGCCATCAAGGAGGCGTTTTGATAAGCGAGGTTAGCGTCCTCACTTCCGAATCGGTTGGACTTCGGTGTATGGATCAGTAGCAGGGCGGTGGCTTTCCGGAGAATCGGATCTTTACCCGCCTTGTGTTCCTCTTTCAACCGATTGAATACCGGTACGTATTTATAGACATCCTTCATAAACGGCTTGACCACACATTTCACGACGGGATTCAATAATAGCTTCGCCAAGGAGTCGAACACGCCTATCGTATAATCGCTCACCTGCCGTAGCTTTCGCGGATCGGTGACGACGGTGAACGAGAGACTTTGGGAGTTTGTAGCCGTCGGCGCAGAATGAGCGGCCTCCACGATCTTGTCCAGCATCTCCTTGGGGACGGGCCTCGAGGTCAATGTCCGGTTGGAACGGCGTGACTTGATCAGCAACATCACCTGCTCCGGCGTAGGCATTTGGCTGTAATCGATCGTATGCGTTTTCTCCGGCGGGAATTCGCTGTGCGACACGGAGCCCGTCGGACATACGTCCACGCAATGCCCGCAAACGATGCAGCTTTCCACACGTACCAGCCCGATCGTCTCTCCGGCCCTTTCTTGCGTGATATATCCGAAGGGCATACCCGTACGCATTTCCCGCATTTGATGCAACTCTCTTGGTCTATGTTTAGTGTCATCCTTTTCCTCCTTTTGATAAGTAAAATAAAAACTCCTGCAACCATCAAGATTACAGGAGTCTATATATAAACAATTATTTTATTGTTTAGTTGATTACTTCTTCATAGCTTCCTCGATAGCAACCGCTACGGCAACTGTAGCACCTACCATCGGGTTGTTACCCATACCGAAGAATCCCATCATTTCTACGTGAGCAGGAACGGAAGAAGAACCAGCGAACTGAGCGTCACCGTGCATACGGCCCATTGTGTCCGTCATACCATAAGAAGCAGGACCAGCGGCCATGTTGTCCGGGTGCAAAGTACGGCCCGTACCACCACCAGAAGCAACAGAGAAATACGGGTGACCGTTCTCCATACATTCTTTCTTATAAGTACCGGCTACCGGGTGTTGGAAACGAGTCGGGTTTGTAGAGTTACCCGTGATATACGTCAACACCTTCCTTACGCATGATAGCTACACCCTCACGAACGTCGTCAGCGCCGTAGCACTTAACTTTCGCACGAAGACCGTTAGAGTAAGCTTTCTCCTCGATAACGTTCACCTCACCTGTCATGTAGTCGAACTGAGTCTGTACATAGGTAAAGCCGTTGATACGTGAAATGATCATAGCGGCATCTTTACCCAAACCGTTCAGAATAACACGCAGTGGCTCTTTACGAACCTTGTTGGCCATCTCGGCGATCTTGATAGCGCCCTCAGCTGCGGCGAAAGACTCGTGTCCAGCCAAGAAAGCGAAACACTTCGTCTCCTCACGAAGCAAACGAGCGGCCAAGTTACCGTGGCCGATACCCACCTTACGGTCATCCGCAACAGAACCAGCGATACAGAATGCCTGCAAACCGATACCGATAGCCTCGGCAGCCTCGGCAGCGTTCGTACAACCTTTCTTGATAGCGATAGCGGCACCTACTACGTAAGCCCAGCAAGCGTTCTCGAAACAGATCGGTTGAGTTTCCTTACACATTGTATAAGGGTCGATACCCTTAGCATCGCAGATAGCCTTTGCGTCTTCGATACCGTTGATACCATATTCGTTTAATACCGCGTTGATATGATCAATACGACGGTCATAACTTTCAAATAAAGCCATATTATTTTTTTACTTTTTAAAATTCTTATTTACTAGGAATAAAGATATCAGAAAGTTGAAAACCAATACACCGCCACAACAAGCCACGTAAAACGCCAACCACGGTTTCTCCGGCTTCATCACGAAATACGTGATAAGCGTAGCCACAGCCGTGATAACACTCAGCCCGATGAGGACACGTGTAAATGTTTTCTTATTCATTACGAGGATCGATATATTTTACAGCTTCTTTGAAACGACCGTAAGAGCCTTTCGCCTTTTCCAGTGCCTCGTTAGCGTCCATACCCTTCTTAACCATATCCATGAATTTACCCAAGTGGATGAATTCATAACCGATTACTTCGTCATCAGCGTCTAATGCCATGCGCGTGCAATATCCCTCGGCCATCTCCAAGTAGCGGGGACCTTTAGCCAATGTACCGAACATCGTACCCACTTGGCTACGCAAACCTTTACCAAGGTCTTCCAAGCCAGCGCCTACAGGCAGACCTCCCTCTGAGAAAGCGGACTGTGTACGACCGTAGACGATCTGCAAGAACAACTTCGCGCATAGCGGTGTTGATAGCGTCACAAACAAGGTCTGTGTTCAATGCTTCCAAAAGAGTTTTACCCGGAAGGATCTCAGAAGCCATAGCCGCTGAGTGAGTCATACCGGAACAACCGATTGTCTCTACAAGAGCCTCTTGGATGATTCCTTCTTTAACGTTTAATGTCAGCTTACATCCACCTTGTTTCGGCGCGCACCAACCGATGCCATGAGTCAAACCAGAGATGTCAGAAATCTGGGTCGCTCTAACCCACTTTCCCTCTTCAGGAATCGGAGCACATGGGTGATTCGCTCCCTTCTTTACAACACACATGTGTTGAACTTCATGTGAATAAATCATAATCGCTAATTTATTATATTAAAGTGTAATAAAACCTTATGCTAATTTTATAGTAATATCGCTTTCTCTAAAGATCGCACAAAGATAGATTTTTTAATCCAGCCATGCAAGAGGCGGGATTTGTTATTTGTCGTTAGGGTATGGTTTTAACGGTTCCCCATTTAACAGGATCTCGTACGTGATAGGGGCGATCTTTTTCATCATAAGGCCTACTCCGCAATATTTTTCTTGCGACAAGCGGATCGCCTTGTCTATCTTGGCTGCGTCTTCCTTGTTCCCTTGGATATGGTAGGTCATGTGGAATGCGGTGTATACCATGGGGATGGTGTCGGAGCTCTCGGCCTTCACGTCAATGGATACTTTCTCGAAACGTACCCTCATCTTGTTGAACAAAGGGATTACGTCCATGGCGCTGCATCCGGCTAAGGCTACGAGCATTAGGGCTTTGGGACGGGGGCCCTCGTCGTTGCCCCCGTTCTCCATATCCCTGTCTATTGTCACCTTATGCCCGTCTAGCAAGGTCTCGAATGTCAAGTCCTTTTCCCAGTTTAGAGTGATTTGAGCGGACATGTTATTCTTGTTTATTTTAGTATTTCTTGAAGTTTAGCGTCGATCTCCTCGCCATGTAGGTTCTTGGCGATGATCGTTCCGTCCTTATCCACCAATACGGTGTGAGGGATGCTGTTTACCCCGTATAGTTGAGCACCGGAGTTTTTCCAGCCTTGCAAGTCGGAGAGTTGGGTCCATGTGATATTCAGGTCCTTTACGCCTTTCGCCCATGCGTCAGCCTTGCTATCCAAGGAGATACCAACGATCTCGAAACCTTTGTTCTTGTATTTCTTGTAAGCGGCTACCAAATTCGGCATATCCCGGCGGCAAGGAGGACACCAGCTTGCCCAAAAATCGATCAACACGATGTTCTTGCCATTGCCTACGAACTCGGATAGCTTGTGCGTCTTACCGTTCGGGTCGGCCATCTCGAAGTCCACGAACTTCTTGCCTACGGCTACGGTTTTCAGTACATCTAGGTGAGCCATGAGCTTATCGATGTTCGGAACGGCCTTGAAAGCGGAGTCCGCCTTGGCGATGATCTCGTTCTGGGCCGCCTCGTCCAAGCTATAACGGAAATCGTATAATAACTTGGCGGCGGATTGCTTGGTCGTATTATTCAATATGTAAGTCTTGACGGCATCGGTTACCTTTTGGTCGATCTCGTCATATTTCTTCTCGGCGGCGCTTACGACTTCCTTGTCCTCAGATTTCATGTCGGCGGAAAGCTTCTCCAGATTCGCACGCAAAGTCTTCATTTGTGCTTGCAGGGCTTTCAATCCGTCATTCTCCGGTGTTCCAGAAACGGCGGAAGCGGCCTCATCAAGAATAGCCTGTAATTTACCATTTTCCAATACGAATATGCTTGTGAAAAGGGGCGTTCTCGCCGGAAGCGGCACGTTTGGGTTCCACGACATCCTCGGCGAAGGCAAGCTTGCGTAGGGCAGGGGCGTTCTGTGTTCCCTTGAACGTGAACGTGCCGTTCTGCACCAATGCGCTATCCATTGGGGCGGCGTCTTGTACGCCATATTCATACAGGTAAACGTATTTTCCGTTTAGATCGGTGTTCGCTACGGTACCGTTGATCTCGTAACCCGGTTTTTCGCTGCATGCGGCTAGGAGCAGAGCTGATGCGGCAAGAGTAAGATACTTTTTCATTTTGTATTTGTGTTATGTAAGTAATGTATTAAAATATGGAATATTGACTTCGCGAATATACGAAGTCTTTTGGGAAAAAACGTTGCCCGATGACATTTACATAAGGCTTTGCTCCGAAAAAAGAAATATTCTCGCTTATCTTATCTGTCGAAGAGTGAATTTTTAAGTATAGTGTTGTTTTTCAATTTATTGCAGTTTTGTTGTTTTTTATGCTTAGGAAACTTTAGTTTCTTCTAGGGAAAACAAAAGTTTTCCTATGAATAAACAAGAGTTTCTCCCGTATAAAACTCTTGTTTCTATCGGAAGAAACAGATGTTTCTTTTAGAAGGTCGGCTATGTCTCCAATGAAAATCTGTCCGAGTTATTGAAATAAGTGGAGTTTTATGTACTTTTGAGGACTAAACAACGGACGATTGAGACAATGACATTTAAAGAAGTACTTCAAAGATTCCGTACCGGATCTTTTACCGAAAGAGAAAAGGGAGCGAAGTTTGAGAAACTGATGAAGAGATGGTTCCAAACGGACCCTCGCTATGCGGATAAATTGCAGGAGGTTTGGCTTTGGGAGGAATTTCCGGAAAAAAAGGATTTCGGCGGGAAAGATCTAGGTATAGACTTGGTGGCGAAAACTGATTTGGGTGATTATTGGGCCATCCAGTGTAAATGCTATGACGAGAAGGCCGTCATAAGCGAGGCGGTCGTAGACTCCTTTATATCCACCGCTCATCGTGCGTTTATAGATGATTTAACCTTGAAGACCACGTATTTCAGTAACCTGATCTGGGTTTCTACCACCTTGCGCTGGGGAGCGAATGCGGAAGAGACGTTGAAAGGTCAAGACATTTCGGTGACTCGTATCAATATGCATGAGTTGGAGGCTTCTCCGGTTGATTGGGATAAACTCTTGAAAGGGGATACGGGAAAAGCGGCTTTACGGGAAGGTAAACAGCCTCGCAAGCATCAGTTGGAAGCGATGAAAGCGGCTCATGAATATTTCAGGGTACATGACCGGGGAAAACTAATCATGGCTTGTGGAACGGGAAAAACGTACACCTCCTTGGAGATCATAGAGCAAGAGACCGGGGGCAAGGGACTGATTTTATTCATGGTCCCCAGTATCGCTCTTTTAGGACAATCGCTGAATGCTTGGATGACAGATACGAAATACAGGATGAAGGCTGTTTGTATTTGCTCGGATTCCAAGGCTTCCAAAAGGAACGATTTCGATAATGACGAGACGAGTATCATCGATAACCCATTGCCCGCCACGACAAATATCAACTCGATAAAACGGCAATTATTAGGCTATAAGGATACGGACGGACTGGTTGTCGTATTCTCGACCTATCAAAGTATAGATGTCTTGGCCGAGGCGCAGCGAGCGCTATTGGAGGCTGATCCGTCTTATGGTATATTCGATTATATCGTTTGCGACGAGGCGCATCGGACAACCGGTTTTAAGCAAAAAGGTCGTGATGAGAGTCATTTTACTAAAATACATGACAATGACTTGATCCGGGGAAAAAGCGTCTTTACATGACGGCTACCCCACGTTATTATAATGACAATGCCAAGGCGACGGCTAAAGACAAGGATTTAGTGTTGTGGAGCATGAATAACCCGGACTATTATGGCGAGGAGTTTTTCCGGATCGGATTCGGACGTGCCGTGCGTGAGGGACTGCTGACGGACTATAAGGTATTGGTGCTGACGATTAGCGAGGATGATATCCCGGATTCTATCCTAGAGGATGTCAAGGATAAGCAACAAAAGGAAATAAAGATGGACGACGCCAGTAAGCTCATCGGTTGTATCAATGGCTTGTCCAAACGTATAAAAGGAGATAAGGGGGTTACGAAGGAGGCGGACCCGGTATTGATGCGGAGGGCCGTGGCGTTTTGCTCGACCATTAATCCGAGTGAGCGGGGGAGCGGTATCTCTTCCAAGGGGTTTGCTGCCGTGATGCCTACGATGGTGAGAAAATATAAGGAATCCTTGTCGGAGGAAGTACGGGAAGAGGTCGTGGATATCGAGGTTCAACATATCGACGGGGCGATGAATGCCGCTACACGGGAGGAGAAGATCGCTTGGCTGAAGGAGGAGACCGGCAATCCGAACGAGTGCCGTATTCTATCGAACGTGCGTTGCTTGTCCGAAGGGGTGGATGTGCCGGCTTTGGACGCTGTTCTTTTTGTCGCCGCCCGTAATAGCGAGGTGGATGTCGTGCAGAGCGTGGGGCGTGTGATGCGTACGTTCCACAAGGGGGCTTCGGATGAGAAGAAATATGGTTATATCATTGTCCCGGTAGTCGTTCCGGCGGATGTGGAGCCGGAGAAGGCGATGGAGGATAACGAGCGTTTTTCCGTGGTCTGGAAAATCTTGAATGCCTTGCGTGCCCACGACGATGAGTTTAACGCTACGGTCAATAAGATACATTTGAATAAGGTGAAGCCTCCCAAGGTGGTTGTCGCCGGGATACCGCAAGGCTCGGGTCGGATGCACGGGAAGGATTGGATGCCCGATCCGCAGGATCAACAGACGGGGGCGACCGAGCTAAGTAATGAGGAAATCGCTCGCCAGTTGGAACTTCGTTTCGGTTCTTTGCAAGATGGGATCTACGCGAAGATGGTCGAGAAGGTCGGAGATCGCCTGTATTGGGAGAACTGGGCGAGGGAGATCGGCTTGATCGCCCAGAAATTTATAGAGCGCATCGCCCGTGTCGTGAAAGAGGGATTGCACAAAGAGGCTTTCGTTGAATTCTTGAATGGCTTGCAAAAGAACTTGAACCCTTCCATTGACGAGGGACAAGCGGTGGAGATGCTGGCGCAGCATATGATTACACGTCCGGTATTCGATGCCTTGTTTAAGGACTATCAGTTTGTCAAGAATAATGCGGTCAGCCGTAGTATGCAACGTATGTTGGAGCTACTGGAGAGCGAGGCCATGGAAAAGGATACGGAGGTATTGAATAAATTCTATGAGAACGTGCGCATGAACGTAGGCGATATTGACAATCTGGAAGGAAAGCAGACGCTTATCAAGAATCTGTATGAGAAGTTCTTCAAGGGTGCTTTCCCGAAGACCGTGGATAAGCTGGGTATTGTTTATACACCCGTGGAATGCGTGGATTTTATTATCCATTCCGTTGACGATATCTTGCGCAAGTAATTTGATTGCAGCCTTTCGGATGAGAATGTACATATCTTAGATCCTTTCACGGGGACGGGTACTTTCATTACCCGTTTGTTACAAAGCGGTTTGATCCGTCCGGAAGATCTGGAACGTAAATATAAGAATGAGATTCATTGCAATGAGTTGGTCTTGCTCGCTTATTATATCGCTGATGTCAATATCGAAAGCGTCTTTCATAGTCTCGTAAAGCGAGATACTTATTTGCCGTTCGAGGGCATTTGCTTAACGGACACTTTCCAGACAACCGAGAACGAGGAGAATGTCTTGGATCAGACTTGGTTTCCCGAGAATGCGGCGAATGTGGATAAGCAAAAGAAAGCTCCGGTACGGGTTATAATGGGTAATCCTCCGTACTCGGTCGGACAGAAATCGGCGAATGATAATGCGCAGAATTTGAGTTACGCTCATTTGGATAAACGGATTGCCGAGACGTATGCCAAAGCCGCTCAAGCGACTAATAAGAACTCTCTTTATGATAGTTATATTAAGGCGTTTCGTTGGGCGAGTGATCGCATTGCGGATTGCAAGGATGGGGGTGTGGTAGCTTTCATTAGTAATGGGGCTTGGATTGATGGAAATGCTCAAGAAGGATTTAGGAAATGTCTTGAGGACGAATATTCGAGTATATATGTGTTGAATTTAAGGGGAAACCAACGTACGAGTGGTGAGTTATCTCGTAAAGAAGGCGGTAAAATATTTGGTTCAGGTTCTCGTACGCCTATATCAATTACTCTTTTAGTAAAGAACCCGGCAAAGAAAGGGAAAGCGACGATTTATTATCATGATATCGGTGATTATTTATCACGTGAGCAGAAGCTTAAAAAGATTAGTGAGTTTGGTTCCGTTGATTCTAGTGAATTACAGTGGGAGATTGTTGCTCCGAATGAGAAAGGGGATTGGATTAACCAACGAGGAGGTATATTTGATTCATTGATAATCTTGGGAGACAAAGAGGATAAAAATAATAAACAAGTAGTGTTTGTTCCATTTTATAGTAGAGGATTGGCCACTGCGAGAGACGCATGGTGCTATAATTCGTCATCCGAATCATTGAATGCTAATATTAAACGGTCTATGGATTTTTATAATGATCAGAGATATCAATTGTCAAAAGGATTTATAAAAGATGTAGAATATGACTTAACACAAATAAGTTGGACTACCAGTGTCTTGAACTTAGCTTTAAAAAATCAGGAAATAACCCAAGATAAAATTGGAGAAAAGGTGATAAGTCTTTATAGGCCTTTTTTTTTTTTTTTTTTTAGGATATTATTCTCGTTTTTGGAATGAGCGTGTTTATCAATTGCCTAAACTTTTTCCAACATCTAAATATAAAAATTTAGTGATTTGCGTGAAAGGAATCGGAGACAAAGATTTCTCTTGTTTAATTGCTGATTTCATTCCTGATCTTCAAGTTATTTTTAATGGTCAATGCTTCCCTCTCTACTGGTACGAAGAAAACAAGAACAAGCAGCAAACCTTGTCCTTATTCGATACCGAATCAAGCGATGATTACATCCGTCGAGACGGAATTACCGACTGGATACTGAAAGAAGTCCGTACCCGTTTCGGTAATGCCCGGAAGATCACGAAAGAAACCATCTTCTACTATGTGTATGGCTTGCTTCATTCCCCGAAATACCGGGAAGCCTTTGCGGCCGATTTGAAGAAATCCTTACCACGTATCCCGATCGTGGAAGATATAGACGCATTCCTCGATTTCTCCTATGCGGGTAAGCAACTGGCTAATCTGCATCTGAATTATGAGGAAATACCTGCGTATGAGGGCGTGACAGTCATTGGCGACAGGCAAAAGGAGGAAGCCCCGGATGGTCGTATGATTGCCGGAACTACGGATCTATATGCGGTCAAGGTGGATTATAAATACTATGAGGTAGAGAAAATGCGATTCCCCAAAAAGGGGCAAAAAGGATACGATTATCTACAACAGCTCGATTCGCATAGAGAACATACCCGATGAGGCGTATGAGTACATCGTGAACGGTAAATCCGCTATCGAATGGATCATGGAGCGCTATCAAGTGAAAACCGATCCAAGTAGCTTGATCAAGAACGATCCGAATGACTGGAGCCGTGAGCATGATAACCCCCGTTATATCTTGGACTTGCTACTCTCCGTAATCAACGTGAGCGTACAAACCATGGAGATCGTCAAAAAGTTACCGGATTTAAAGTTGGAATAAGAAAATAGTAAAAGGGGCTTCTTGTGAGGAATTCATATTTATTATTTTATAATCTAGAGATACACCTAGGGATAAAGCTTGCATGCATATAAAGTCTTTATGTAAAGGAGCTAAAAAGGTGTGTTTATACGATAAAGTATTATGTATTTGGGGCGGACGATGAAGGAGTTGATCTATATTGTCAGACCTGTTTTAGGAAATCGGCTTGTAAAGTGTTAATCATTCCTTCGGAACCAATTTTAGGGTGATTTTTCAATGAACATATCCCCTTGTCTTTTTATTAATACGGATTTTTTCCTTATATTTGCGTCACTTTTGAACACGTATCAAATAATTTCTAAATAAATCAATTAAGAAATGACAAAGAGTGCATTACAAATCGCAAGAGCAGCTTACCAACCGAAGGTACCCGCTGCGTTGAAAGGTGCAGTGAAAGCCGTTGACGGCGAGTATACTCAATCAGTAGCCGATCAGGAAGAAATCAAGAAATTGTTCCCGAACACTTACGGAATGCCGATCGTTACATTCGAGAAGAGTAACGAGGAGAAGGCTATGCCTGTCATGAACGTTGGTGTGATCCTTTCCGGTGGTCAGGCTCCCGGTGGTCACAACGTGATCGCTGGTTTGTTCGATGGTATCAAGGCTCACAACGCAGATTCTCGTCTGTATGGTTTCATCTTGGGCCCGGGCGGTTTGATCGATCATAAATATATGGAATTGACGGCTGATATTATCGACGAATACCGTAACACGGGTGGTTTCGATATGATCGGTTCCGGTCGTACGAAATTAGAGACGAAAGAGCAATTCGATAAAGGTCTTCAGATCTTGAAGGAACTTGATATCAAGGCTTTGGTTATTATCGGTGGTGACGATTCTAACACGAACGCTTGCGTATTGGCCGAGTATTACAAGGCTATCGGCGCCGGCGTACAGGTAATCGGTTGCCCGAAGACGATCGACGGTGACTTGAAGAACGCCCAGATCGAGACCTCTTTCGGTTTCGACACGGCTTGTAAGGTTTACTCCGAGGTAATCGGTAACATCCAACGTGACTGTAACTCCGCTCAGAAATACTGGCACTTCATCAAATTGATGGGTCGCTCCGCTTCTCATATCGCTTTGGAGTGCGCTTTGCAGACTCAACCGAACGTTTGTATCATCTCCGAGGAGGTTGAGGAGAAGAATATGTCTTTGGACGATATCGTTACTTACGTGGCTGGTATCGTGGCTAAACGTGCCGCCGAGGGTAATAACTTCGGTACGGTATTGATCCCTGAGGGCTTGATCGAGTTCGTTCCGGCTATGAAACGCTTGATCGCCGAGTTGAACGACTTCTTGGCTAAGCACGACGCAGAGTTCAAGATGATCAAGAAGAGCGAGCAACGTGCTTATATCATCAGCAAGTTGACGAAGGAGAACTCTGATCTGTATGCTTCTCTTCCGGAGGGCGTAGCTCGTCAGTTGTCTTTGGACCGTGACCCGCACGGAAACGTACAGGTTTCTTTGATCGAGACTGAAAAGTTATTGTCTGAGATGGTTGGCAAGAAATTGGCTGAGTGGAAGGCCGAGGGCAAGTACGTAGGCAAGTTCGCCGCACAACACCACTTCTTCGGTTACGAGGGTCGTTGCGCCGCTCCGTCTAACTACGATGCTGACTACTGCTACTCTTTGGGTTACACGGCATCTTGCTTGATCGCCGCCGGTAAGACAGGTTATATGTCTTCCGTACGTAACACGACCGCTCCCGCTGATCAATGGATCGCCGGTGGTATCCCTGTTACTATGATGATGAACATGGAGAAACGTCATGGCGAGATGAAGCCGGTTATCCAGAAGGCTTTGGTTAAGCTTGACGGCGCTCCTTTCAAGGCGTTCGCCGCTAACCGTGACGAGTGGGCTTTGACTACTAGCTATGTATATCCGGGTCCGATCCAGTACTTCGGTCCGACGGAGGTTTGCGACCAGCCGACTAAGACTTTGCAGTTGGAGCAAGCTTAATACAGACTTATACATTATATAATATATAAGCTAGAGAGGATGTCATTTATTTGGCATCCTCTTTTTATTTACATACATTTGCCACGAGATCTTAAACCTAAAAATAAATCTTTATAACACATGGATTCCATGAAAAAGAAAATCGCCTATCTATTGCTCCTTTTGATGCTGATACCTGTCGGCTCGTTCGCCAAGGAGAAACGTACGTTCGAGATCAAGGACGGTCATTTTTATGTAAACGGGAAGGTAACCCCGATCCTCTCGGGTGAGATGCATTACCCTCGTATCCCTCATCAATATTGGCGGCATCGCCTTCGGATGATGCGAGCGATGGGCTTGAATACGGTCGCTACCTATGTCTTCTGGAACCTGCACGAGACGGAGCCGGGTAAATGGGATTTCGAGGGAGACAAGAATCTGGCCGAGTATATCCGGATAGCGGGAGAGGAGGGATTGATGGTAATCCTCCGTCCCGGCCCGTACGTATGCGCCGAGTGGGAGTTCGGTGGTTATCCGTGGTGGTTGCAGAATATACCGGGCATGGAGATCCGCCGGGATAACCCGGAGTTCTTGAAACGCACGAAGCTTTATATCGATAAGCTTTACGAGCAGGTCGGCGACTTGCAGGTGTCGAAAGGCGGCCCTATCATCATGGTGCAGGCCGAGAACGAGTTCGGCTCTTACGTGGCGCAACGTAAGGATATCCCCTTGGAGGAGCATCGCCGCTACAACGCCAAGATCAAGCGGCAATTGGCGGACGCCGGTTTCAACGTGCCTCTGTTCACCTCGGACGGAAGCTGGTTGTTCGAGGGCGGTTCCACCCCGGGAGCGTTGCCTACGGCGAACGGGGAGAGTAACGTGGAGAACTTGAAAAAGGTGGTGAACGAGTATCACGGGGGAATAGGCCCGTATATGGTAGCCGAGTTTTATCCCGGTTGGCTGATGCACTGGGCGGAACCATTCCCCGATATAAGCGATTCCGGCATAGCGAGGCAGACGGAGACGTACCTCCAAAACGATGTCTCTTTCAATTTCTATATGGTTCATGGCGGTACGAATTTCGGTTTCACCAGTGGCGCCAATTACGACAAGAAGCATGATATCCAGCCGGACTTGACCAGCTACGACTACGACGCCCCGATCAGCGAGGCGGGTTGGGTGACCCCGAAGTTCGACTCGATCCGCAACGTGATCCGGAAATACGTCACTTATGACGTCCCCGAGGCCCCAGCCCCTATACCGCTGATCGAGATCCCGTCGATCTCCTTGGCGAAGGTAGCCGACGTGTTGGCCTTGGCGAAAGAAGGGGAACCGGTAGCGTCTCCGACACCTCTCACGTTCGAGCAATTGAACCAAGGATACGGCTACGTCTTGTACTCTACCCATTTCAACCAACCCCTGAAAGGCCGTTTGGAGATACCGGGCTTGCGTGATTACGCTACGATCTACGTGGATGGCGAGCGTGTCGGCGAGTTAAACCGTTGCTTCAACCAATATGCGATGGAAATCGATATCCCGTTCAACGCTACCTTGGACATCTTGGTGGAGAACATGGGGCGTATCAATTATGGCGAGGAGATCGTACGCAATACGAAGGGGATCATCAGCTCGGTCAAGATTAACGGCAGCGAGATATCGGACTGGAAGATGTACAAGCTCCCGATGGACCGGATGCCGGCTTTGGTCTCCGGCGAACCTTATGTCTATAAGAATGGCTCGCCCGAGGTAGCGGCGTTGGGGAATAAGCCGGTTCTCTACGAGGGAACCTTCCACCTGTCCGATACCGGCGATACGTTCATCGACATGGAGGATTGGGGAAAGGGCATTATTTTCATCAATGGCGTCAATATCGGCCGCTATTGGTATGCCGGCCCTCAGCAAACGCTTTACATACCGGGCGTATGGCTGAACAAAGGAGAGAATAAGATCGTTATTTATGAGCAGCTGAATAATGACCGGAAGTCGAGCGTACGGACGGTCAAGACTCCTGTCTTGACAAAACTAAAGAAAATTGCAGCCATGGAGAAAAAGAATCGTTTGATGGAAAAAACAGTAAGCCCGTTTAGCGTGGATGAGACGATGCGGCGGATCGAGGAGATTATCAAGTCTCAAGGAGGTTCCGTGTTCGCCATGTTCGATCATGGGCGAAACGCTAGCGAGGTAGGGATGAAGCTGCCTCCGAATAAGGTGATCGTCTTCGGCTCACCGAAAGTCGGGACTTTATTGATGCAGCAAGATCCGTCTATCTCTTTGGAGCTGCCGCTACGTATCTCCGTTTGGGAAGATGCGGACGGCAAGGTTTGGGTCGGTTCCCCGAATCTGGAGACGATCGCCTCCGAATACGGGATGGAAAACAGCGGCGTCATCGAGAAGATGCAAGAGGCCGTAACGAATATCGTGAGTAAATCGATAGCTGGTAGCCGGTAAGGCTCATGGATCTAATGCGATAAGAGCTTAGGAGGATGTCGGTAAAACGGCGTCCTCTTTTCTTTTATATGGCCCAAGAGACTCATTTACCGTGCTGTAGATTGATAATAAGGTTTAAAAGTCTTCGGAAAAATTAGGAATAGATTGTATTTTTTATGCGGTTTTTAACATATTGTTGATTCTTGTGAAGGTGTCTTTTTGTTAACAAGAATAAGCCTTATTGGGTCTATAATAGCTATTTGTACGAACACATATCCGCAAGTTCAAGGGAATGTGAAAAAAATATGCATACTATTGTTGTTTATTGAGAATAATAATTTATATTTGTACCCGTATCCGAAGAGTGGATATAATTATTAATGTTAACCTATTTTTGTGTTATGATGAACAAACAGTTGGCTTTTGTTAAAAGCGGGCTGGGTTTGGCACTTTGTTTCCTTATGGTTGGTGCGGGTGTAACCCTCCAATCCATGCGTCTAACGCGAATGTGTCCATCTCCCAACAAGCTAAGAAAGTTACCGGTACGGTAACTGACGCAAAGGGTGAACCCCTTTTTGGGTGTGAATGTTGTAGTAAAAGGTACTACAAACGGTACGATTACCGACCTTGACGGTAAGTATTCCTTGGAAGTTGAGCCCAACTCCATTTTAGTCGTTTCCTACATTGGTTATGTATCCCAACAAATTCCGGCTTCGGGAGAAGTGGTAAATGTGACTTTGAAAGAAGATACGCAAAACCTTGATGAGGTAGTAGTAGTAGGTTACGGTACGCAGCAGAAGAAAGATATCACAGGCTCCGTGGCAGTAGTCGATACGAAGGACCTTTTGGCATCTTCCGGATCTTCCGCTACCCAGCAGTTGCAAGGTAAGGCGGCCGGTGTATATATCGGTCAGACCGGTTCTCCGGGTTCTCCTTCAATGGTTCGTATTCGTGGTATCAATACGGTTAATGATAACGGCCCATTATACGTAATTGACGGCGTGTCAACACGTAATCAGGATCTAAGTACTTTGAATCCGAACGATATTGAGAGTATGCAGGTATTGAAGGATGCCTCTTCTGCCGCTATCTATGGTGCGCAGGCTGCGAACGGTGTTATCTTGATCACGACGAAGAAAGGTACGAAGAGCGGGCAACCGAGATTAACGTACGACGGTTATATTGGTGTCCAGAAGACGGGTAAGAAATATGACGTGTTGAATTCTATGGATCGCTTGAACCTAGATTGGGAGGCGCAGAAGAATAATATTGCTATGCGTGATATCGGAGGTTATCCAAGTAATCCTCAATTTGGTACGGGGGATAGACCTTCTATCCCGAATTACTTGACACAATCAGGTGCTCAGGGTTCTACTACAATAGATCCGAGCGACTATGATTATCCTACTACAACTTACGCACCATTCTCAGATACGGACTGGTGGGATGAGTTAGATCGTGCCGCCATGATTCAAAATCACCAGATCGGCTTGTCCGGTGGTACGGAAAAGGGACAGTATAACTTAAGCGCAAACTATTTCAAACAAGACGGTACGGTAATTGATTCTTACTATCAGCGTTATCAAGTGCGTGCGAATACCTCTTTCAATGTACGTGACTGGTTACGTGTGGGTGAGAACTTAACGTATGCTTTCACGAAAGATAATGGCTTGAGTGCGAATGGAGCGGAATCTAATCCTTATTCGTGGACATATTGTGCTTCTCCTTGGGTTCCGGTATATGATATCGCAGGTAATTTCGCTGGATCAAAGTTCTCCGGTACGGGTAACTTCCAGAATCCGGTAGCCAATCAAGTCCGTAATAAGGACAACTATTATACTCGCAACCGTATCTTTGGTAACTTATGGGCTGAGGCGGATATTTTCAAGGACTTGACATTCCGTACGAACTTCGGTATCGACTATACGAACCGGTATTATTATCGCATGGAAAAGAAAAATCCGGAGTTCTCAGAGTCTATGGGACAGAATAACTTTGAGGAACAAAGTGAGTTTAATTATCGTTGGGTATGGACGAATACGTTGACCTATAACAAGACTTTTTAATGATATCCATAAACTTACCGTTCTGTTAGGTACGGAGGCTATCCGTGACGGTCTGGGACGCAAGTTGACCGGTCGTCGTTACAATTATTTGTTTGAGGATAATACGAATAGTTGGGTGCTGAATATGGGTGAGAATAACAACCAGCGTTTGGCGAATTCCGAATATAAGGGTGAGTTTGCTTTGTTTGGCTTGTTCGGCCGTGTAGATTATTCTTTCAATGATAAATATTTGTTCACAGGTATCATCCGTCGGGATGGTGTATCTCGTTTCTCAAAATCTAATCGTTATGGTGTGTTCCCATCCGCTTCTTTAGGTTGGCGTATTTCCCAAGAGGATTTCATGGAAAGTACGAGAGATTGGTTGGACGATTTGAAGTTGCGTGTCGGTTATGGACAGACAGGAAACTCTGAGGTTCCTCGTATTACGAACTATGCTATGGAACTTGCAACTTACCCGAAACGTTCTGACTACGATTTGAACGGACAGAATAATTCTACTACAACAGGTTTCATCTTAGATAAATATGGAAACGAGGATACCAAGTGGGAGTCTACAGAGATGTGGAACGTCGGAGTGGACGCTACTTTCTTAAATGGTAAATTCAATATTGGTGCTGAGTGGTATTGGAAGAAGACAACGGATATGTTGATCGAGGCTCAATATTCAGCGTTTGCTAACCCGGAGATCAAGAAACCATATATCAATTTCGGTGATATCAAGAATACGGGTGTCGATTTGAACTTGAATTATAGAGATTCAAAAGGTGATTGGTCTTGGGACGTAAGTTTGAACCTTTCCCATTATAAGAATGAGGTACTGCGTATCTCGGAGTCGGATGATGCCTCTTTGTGGGGAGCGGGAACTCGCTTGGATGGAAACGTGACCCGTACGACGAAAGGACATGCTATCTCTGAGTTCTATGGTTACAAGGTGAATGGTTTCTATGAGAACGTTGACGAGGTTTTGGCCTTGCCGCCTCTAGGACAATCCGGATTGAACGCTGAGTCCGCCAAGGCTTGGGTCGGTAAATTTAAGTTTGATGATGTGGATAAGGATGGTAAGTTGACGGAAAGAGACCGTACGTTCATCGGTTCTCCCCATCCTGATTTGATCGCTGGCTTAAACGCTACGGTTACTTGGAAAAACTGGGACTTCACGATGTTCTGGTATTCAACTATCGGCAATGACCTGTTTAACAATACGAAATATTTTACGGACTTCTGGATGTTCAACGGTAACAAGTCTGAGCGTATGCGTGATCAATCTTGGACTCCCGGTGCTGATAATAGCAATGCCATTTTGCCGATCTTGGATTCGAACGATGGTTATTCTGGTAAATTCTCGAACTCTTATTACGTAGAGAATGCTTCGTTCTTGCGTTTGAAGAATGTGGTTTTGGGTTATACGCTTCCGAAGAGCGTGTTATCTAAGGTGGGTATCCAAAACTTACGTTTGTATGTACAAGCCGAGAATTTGCTGACTATTACCGGTTACTCTGGATTGGATCCGGAATATACGAATGCGGATATGGGCAAAGAAAGTGGGGGAGACCTACAGAGAGGTGTTGATATGGGTGGATGGCCTTCAACGATGCGTTTCTTGTTCGGTGTAAATTTCGCTTTCTAATGTTTAGGGATTTGATTAACTTTTAAAATGAATTTTATTATGAAACACAACAAATATATATTAGCGTTGGCTTTTTGCCAGTATGCTGACTTTAGGGTCTTGTGGCGATGATTTCTTGGGAAAGGAGCCGCAAGGAGTTTTGACCCCGGAGGCTTTGGCGAATGCTCAAGGTGTGGAGTTGCTGGTTACTAGTGCTTATGCGGGTTCAGCCTCTCCTGTGGAAGGATACGATCCCTATCAAGCTTCTCCGTTTAACTGGGTATGGGGTGGTATTTATGGGGGTGATGCCAACAAGGGATCAGACCCTAACGACCAATCTACGGTGAATGAGATAGAATTGTATAATACATTGTCGACCAATGGCTATATCAAGCAAAAATGGGTTTGGGTGTATCAAATGAGCAAACGTGTTAACTTGGCTCTTCAGGTCTTGGAAAAAGCGGAGGATATGAAGGAGGAAATTCGCCAAATGCGTAAAGGCGAGTTGAAATTCTTACGAGCCTTGGCTTATTTCGAGGGAATGCGTGTGTTTGGTGTTTATCTCCCCTATATTGATGAGACTAATCAAGAGAATGACCCAAAGGTGCATAATGACAAAGATATCTATAGTTTGGTCGTTGCCGACGTGGATGATGCTATAGCGAATTTATCAGATGATCCTAAGGTTGTTGGTGAGGTTGGTCGGGCGAATAAATCCGCAGCGAAGGCTTTGAAGGCTAAGATCTTGATGTGGCATGGTGATTTGGCGGAAGCGCAACCTATCTTAGCGGATGTGTTGACAAATGGTGTTACGTCTAAGGGTATGGCTTATGGACTGGAAGATGATCTGGACAATAACTTCAATGCTTTGACAGAAAATGGTAAGGAATCCGTTTTTGCGGTACAATACTCAAATGCGGCAGAGAATATGGGGGGGGCTCCCTTCTGTTTAGCTTATCCGCATAATACAGGTCCCGGTGGATGTTGTGGTTTCTACCAGCCTTCTTTTGAGTTGGTGAATTCGTTCCAAGTAGATGCGAATGGCCTTCCTTACTTGAACGGTGAATATCGTACGAAGAAAAGTGTATCTGTTCGTAACTCCGATAGTTCCCAAGATGCTGTGCTAGCCGTTAACGATAATAACATTGCGGTCGATCCTCGATTGGATTTTGCTGTAGGTCGTTTTGGTATTCCTTATAAGGATTGGGGATTCCCAGAGAATGGTTGGGTACGAGATGCTACGAATGGCGGTATCTTCATGCCGAAAAAGCATGTATATAGCAAGGCTGAGGATGCGGCTGGTATGAAAGCGTTATATGGTGGTTGGGCACCGGGTTCTGCTATGAACTTGCAATATTTAAGTGTTCGTGACTTAACTTTATTATATGCTGAATGCTTGGCTAACGCAGGGAATCTGAAAGGTGCGATGGAGCAGGTTAACAAGATTCGTCGTCGTGCGGCTTTGGATGTTAATATTGTTAAGTTAGATGATGGGACTCCAGCCGCTAATTATAAGATTGCCGAATATCCTTCTTCACATGCCGCATTCTCAAACAAAGATGTTTGTATCAAGGCGATTCGCATGGAGCGTAAGTTAGAGTTGGCTATGGAAGGTGAGCGCTGGTTCGATTTGTCCCGTTGGGGTGGTGATGTGATGGCTAGTGAGTTGAAAGCCTATGTGGACTATGAGAAACAGTATATCTCTAAGTTTGCGGGTGCCTCTTACCTGCCGGCAAATAAGACAATGTTGCCCGTTCCTGACGATGAGATCTTGACTTTGGGTACAGATCCGGAAACAGGTACTCCGTACTTGGTACAGCCGGAAGCTTGGAGAAACTAAAGGTTTATGGCGATAAGGAAGGCAGGGGACTTCCTTATCGTTTTTATTTTGAATGGTGCTTACAGATTCTTGCTCTTAAAGAGTTTGTCTTGAATAATTGATGGTTATATGTTCTTTTATAACCACAAAAGGAATAGATGGTTTAATAAAAGTTAAAGGGTATGCATCACGGCATACCCTTTTTGCTTGAAGAAAATAGTATTCTTCAAATTCCCATTTCCTCTAATAACCCCAGTACTTCAAGAGGCACCCTGCGCACCCCGCTATGAGGAGGGTGTAGCCGGAGATACCCAGCCAGTCCGCCCCGGGGGGCGGTGGGGAGGAGGGGTGCCGTCGTGGCGGAAGAGCGTCAGCGAGGCGCCGATCGCCGCTAGCGTCACCTCCGTCTCCCGCATGAGGAGGGAGAGGAGGGCTAGCAGGAGAAGGAGCAGCGCCGGTAGCGTCTGTCGTTTCGGGAACAGGGGGATGCTGCGGGAAGATGACCCGGAGGAGCGCCGTGAGGCAACGGAGGATGAGTTCAAGGTATTTCATTTTAGTTGACAGTTGATGATAGGGACGGCATCTGCCCGCCCTTTTGATTAACGATTGATAGTTGCGAGCTGATTTTTCGGCAAAGCTGGACGATCAGCTTACGATAGGCTTCCCGGTTATCGCCGTTCACCTCGCTGATGTAGGGGCTGTAAGCGATCTCCTTGGCGAAGGCCGTAGGGTTGGCGCTCATGTCGGCCGCCCGGGGATAGGCCGAGCGAAGCAGGCGGCAGTAATCCATGAACGAGCACTTATCGTCCGGGTAGATCCGGAAACGTAGCGAGCGGGGCGACAGCTCCGTCCACCGGCCGGTCCACCATACGTTGGGCAGCCCGTAGGCCGTGATGCCGAAAAAGTTATGATACTCCCGGCAGAGCGTACTCTCGCCCCAACCCGTCTCGATGGCCGCCTGTGCCAAGATCACCACCGGATCGATCCGGAACGCCCGCCCGGCCTCCCCAGCCAGCGGAGCGTATTCACGTATAAAAACAGAAATCTCCATACCACTTAATTTTCAATTTTCAATTCTCAATTTTCAATTCCCTAAATCTCGTCCGGGCTCTCGGAATCGCCCCCGCCCGGGGTCACCTCTCCGTTCGAGTACTCGGTGTACTCACGGAGCTTGGCCGTCAGCTTGAGCGAGGCGCTGGAGAGGTTGCCCGTGGCACGGGCACGAAGGCGTACGCCGATGATATTGCCTTGCGTGGAGAAATCCTCCGGCGTGACGGCCCCCTTCGAGCGGATACCCACGCTGAAGATGCCGAGGTCGTCTATCTTCACGTTCTTGCCGTCCATCAGCAGCTCCTTGATACAATTCACCATGTCCTTCAGCATGCCGTGGATGGCGCCGGTGGAGAAGGGGGTGTTGTGGGTGGACATGTGCTCGGCCAAGGCGGCGATGTCTACCGTCTCCTCGCATACGGCACGGGCGTACCACTTGTTGAAGGTTGTCACGTTCTTCTCGTTCTTGTTTTGATACTTCTTGTAGCGGATCATAATGTGTTGTTTTTTAATGTTGATACAAAGATACGGCAGGGCATGGGGGCTTTGTCGCTTTGGGTGACTTAGGGTGATTTCGGGTGAATTATTTCTCCGAAAAATGATGGATATATGCCGGAGATTCACTATCTTTAGGATATGGAAACGACATTCAAGATACGAGCATACGGGCGGATGGAGCTGGCCGAGGTCTACCTGCCCGACCTGCATCCCCGCTCGGCCCACCGCAAGCTGCAACATTGGATAACGATCTATCCCGGCCTGCCCGGTCGCCTCCTCTCGCTGGGTTATCACGAGGGCGAGCGGGTCTATTCGCCCGCCATGGTGCGGGCCATCATCGAGTCGCTCGGCGAGCCGTGAGAGCCGGATGGTATCCGGGTGGAATAGGGGCGCTAAGTCAATGGAAAGCGAGACGGATTCCATTGACTTAGCGACCGTATCTCATTGGTTTTCCGGTCATGTTTCTTAATCCCGACGAATATCGGTGCCGGGGTTAGGGCGCAAAAGGCGCATCTTTACGTGCCTATATAAAACTTTTCTTGTAAATATATTTTTTCATCACACTGCTATAGTGTGATATATATTTATTTTTTTGTAAAATGTTTTTCCAGACACTGTTTTTTGCGCCTTTTGCGCCCTGCTCATTTTAGAAAGTCAGTTTTTATTCCGGCTTATCTTCTTGACCCTTAAAGATATCATTCTCCTTTTGGGCTCTATCCTCTTCCTCTTGCCTAGGGCGCAAAAAATTGGCTTTTACCTGTTCCGAGGTGATCTCGGCGACCTCAAACAGTAGTTTTCCTCTAGTTTTCGTGAGCTTAAAACCATGTTTTTTCAGCACCTTGCTCAACGTAACTATATTGGAACGTGTCGGCGTGATACGTGTAAATACACTTAGTTTCGTCATAATATCGCTCGCCGTAAGATACTGTGGCGTGTCGAAACGCTCCGGTTTGCGGAAATAGGTGAAGAACAACTCCTCCTCGGGGCTTCGCTGGCGGAAGGTCTCGTTGTTCTCGTTGATCTTCCGGATGTCTTCGCCGGAGAACCAGTATTTCTCGCCCCGGCGGAAGAGGGCGAGAGCTTGGGCGTAGATGTCGGCGTGTCGCACGGGCGACTGGTAATCGATCCGTGTGGCCTCGAAGCAGAGGAAGCGGCGAGACTCGTTATCGTCCGGCAGCGATTGCAAGTCGTTCACCGTGGCGGCGAAGGAGGCGTGGCGTATCTGCGTCTCGGCATAGTGTCCGTATGGGCGGCGCAGGTAGATGACCCCGGTGGAGGTGAGCGCCTTGAGGCGGTTCAGATCGGCGTAGCTCTGGCCGGACATCTCGTCGATGACGATCAAGAGGCAGTCCACCATCATCTGCGGGAAACCCTTGCTATAGGGATTGACATTGCCCGTGAAAAGATAGTCCCGCAATTCGGGCGGCACGAGGTTCCGCAGCCACGAGGTCTTGCCCAGCCCCTGCCCGCCGGCCAGCAGCAGGATGGTATGGTTTTCCACGCCTAGCTCCATGGAGCCGGCCACTTGCGCGATAAGCCAGCGCTTGAGGCAACCCCGCCAGAAGGCGGGCCGGGTGGTGTCCACGGTATCGGCCAGCTGCCCGATCCAGTCCGTCACCCCGTCCCACGGGGCCAGCCCCTCGAAATACGAGCGGAAAGGGTGGAACGTCTCGCTGAAGTCCGACATCAGTATGGCCCGGATGTCGTTATGCGAGCAGTAGTGGCCGTCCTTCAGGAGACTCCGCCAGAGCGAGTTCACCCAGTAGTCGGTCACCGGCTTGAAGACCGGCTTTTGACCGTTCCGCTTCTTCTTCGTGGCTACCTCCACGTACCCCCTCACGCCGTTCTTGCGGGTGAGGAAACGCTCGGATATATAGGCCTCCACGGCGACCACGTCCAGCGGACCCCCGCCCTTTTTCCGGGAGGTGGCGGCGCTCGTCTCGGCGGCGTGCTCCTCCACGTGGCTGTAGGCGCTCTCGATGGCGGCGAGGCGTTCCTCCACCGGCAAGTCGGCGAAGGCGGTAGCGGCGTAAGCCTCCATCTCGGCCCGCTTCACGCCCAGCCGGTTCGCCCGTGCGGCCATGACGAAGATGAAGTTATTACGGTTGCCCTCGGCGTAGGCGCCTTTCCGCTCGGCGGTCCGGCGTGCCTTCTCCAGTGGCGAGGCCACCTTCCTTTCCTTCGCCCCGGGAGCCGTCTCGCTAACCTCCTCCTTCCAAGTAAGGGGTAGCGGGGCGAGGCCCTCCGGTAGCTCGCCGGTACCCTCCAGCCAAGGGCGGTAGGCAGGCGAGAGGTATAGGGCGGGATCGTCCGATACGAAGCAAAGCCGCCCGATGTCGCTGCCCGAGGTATCCAGCTCCACGCCGAGCCGGGCGGCGTACCAACGGCTCATGGCTTCGTAGACCCTCCGGTGATTACCCGGCGTGGCGGTCTCGTCCGTGGCGGCGTAGGCGATGAGTTTCGCCCCGTCGCCGCTGGGACTGCGGAAATACGCCACGGTGTAGGGCGCTTCCGTGGCGAGCGGGGTGATACGCTCCAGCTCCCGTTCCCCTACGTGGTCGATGTCGAGTACCACCAATTGGTTATAGCGGGTGATGTGAGGGTCGAGGCGTTTCCCGGAGTAGGTGGCCTGTGGGGTGAAAGCGGGCAGTTTTTTCTTTAGTTTGGCGGCCAGTTCCTTATCGCCCGACGCTAGCGCCTCCCGCGTCTCGTCGATGAACTGCTTGTACGTTCCTCTTTGGATGTTTTCCAGTACGCCCGCTAGCGAGGCGTCTCCCTTGTATCGTCCGAAAAGGGCGAATAATGACGTGTTTATCATACTATATTTTTAAGTGATAAAAAAAGAGCCAGTGTCTCTGGCTTGATGCCGCTAAGGTAGGGAGGCGCTTTGGGACGCCTCCCAAGTTTTAACTTTTGTTGTGAAAAACGGGAAGCTTGTTATTCATGCGCTTTCCCGTATTCCTCCTGCGCCGTCGAGAGGATGCTCCGGAAGCTCCTTGGCTCCGGGCAGCCGTTGGGGTGTATCTCGAACACCTCGTCCAGCGCCCGTATCATGGCTTCCCGGTTCGTCTGCCCGTTCACCCGGAACCGCGGGTCATCGAGGATGGGCAGCGTCAGCCGCACGAAGTCTTTCACGGAGCCCGTGTAGATGATCTTCTCCCGTTTAACTAGATCCTCCTCCGGCTGGTAGTCTTTAAACAACTTATGCGCCCCCTTCACATCTTTTTTCAAGTCCACCCATGCCTTTTGGGCATTTTCCAGACTATCCAGCAGCTTTCTCACGCTTGTTTCCGCTTCCCGGAAACTGATTTTTTTTCATATATGATTAATTGTTAAAGTTAAAAACGTCGCAAAGGTATATTATCCACGTGATAATTCCTCGGAAGTTGTTGCTTTGTCGGATATATATGCTTACATTTGGCATGAAACTTTAAATCTGGATCTTATGAGAAAGCTTCTGGGGTTTTTATGCGTATGCGCGTTGGCTATCGTTACGGCTAGGGCACAAGATGCGGTGGATGACTATGTCTCTTCCGCCGCCGGCCAATCCGTGATCTACCATGGGAAGGAGCAATTAAAATATCCCACTTCGATAAGAAATCACCCCTATTTGAAGAGCGAGAAATACGTACCCGGGGATCTTTGCTTCGAAGGCATTCTTTACAAGGGCGTGAAAATGCGCTTAGACCTGTACAAGAATGAGTTATTACTGCTCTCTCCGGACAATCGCTATAATATCGTCTTGCCGAGCGATCGGGTAGACTACGCTGAGTTTCATGGGTACGATATCTTCTACAGGTATCCGGACGAGCGGTCGGGTAACCTGCCGGAAGGCTATTACCTACGGTTGCATGAAGGGAAGTGTACCGTGCTGGGGAAATGGTCTTGTATATTATCTAAGACGATAAAAGATATGCAGGTCGATGAATCCTTCGATCAGTCCGTAAAATATTATATCCGGAAGGAGGGTGTTTACTATACCGTGAGGAGCAAAGGCTCCGTGTTGAAGGTCCTCAAGTCCAAGAAAAAAGAGCTGGCCCGGTATATCAAGCGGCGAAAGCTGGATTTCAAGCACGCTCCCGAGGAAGCCATCGTAGCCGTGGTGAGACAGTATGAACAGTTAAACGAGATCCCATGAGAAAGAGCCTATATATCGTTATGATGATGTGCCTGCTGTCCGGCTGGACGGTGAGGGCGCAGCGGACGGTCGATCTGGATTTCCGGCAAGTAACCTTGAATGTCGTGTTCGACGCTATCGAGCGGCAGACCGGCCAGCCTGTCTATCGGCAACCCTTGGAGACGGACTCCATGGTCGTTAGCGTACACAGTGAGAAGGAAGAGCCCTTGGTGGCGTTGCGGCGTGCGTTGGAGGGGACTCCCTTCCAAGTATCCTCGTATGGCGGCGCCTTCTTTGTATTGAGAGATAACACCTTGATGACCTCCCTGCCCGAGAACTTCTTCCTGCGGGAGAAGCGGAGAGAGGGCGATGGCGACGAGGAAGGCTCCGGTATCTCCCTGATGGCGGGCCGGAAGCAGCAGAAGGCTACCTCCGAGAACAAGGTCTACGAGATTGGCGACGCCTCGGGTAAGGCGGCGGACCGGGTCACGGTGACCGGCAATATCAGCGATTTCAAGACCGGCGAGCCGATGGTGGGCGTGGCCGTGTTCGTGAAGGACCCGATGATCGGGGCCACTACCGACGCTTACGGCTATTATACGCTGCGCCTCCCTCCCGGACGGCACGAGCTGTACATCCAAGGCATGGGCATGAAAGACACCCGGCGGCAGATCATGCTTTATTCCGACGGCAAGCTGGATATAGAGCTGGAGGAACAGGTCTACACCTTGAAGGAGGTCACGATCTCCTCCGAGAAGATCGCCAACGTGCGGAATACGACGATGGGGTGGAACGCTTGAAGGTGAAGGATATAAAGAATATCCCGATGGCGTTCGGGGAGGTGGATATCATGAAGGTAGTCATGTCGCTTCCCGGCGTGAAGGCGGTGGGCGAGGCCTCTAGCGGCTTTAACGTGAGGGGCGGGGCGACGGACCAGAACTTGATCCTCTTCAACGACGGCACGGTCTATAACCCGACCCACCTGTTCGGCTTCTTCTCCGTCTTCAACCCCGACGTGGTGAAGGACATGGAGCTGTACAAGAGCAGCATCCCCGCCAAGTATGGCGGACGTATCTCCTCCGTGCTCGACATCAACAGCCGGGAGGGTAACAAGAAGGAGTTCAAGGGATCGGCGAGCATCGGCTTGCTGACCAGCCGCCTTACCTTGGAGGGGCCTCTCTTCTCCGAGAAGACCTCCTTTATCGTGGGCGGACGTACCACTTACTCGGACTGGATCTTGAAGAAACTCCCCGAGAAGAGCGGCTATAAGGATGGCAACGCCGGTTTTTACGACCTGAACGCCACGATTAACCATAAGTTCGACGAGCGGAACAACCTCTATCTGAATGGCTACTATAGCCACGACCGTTTCCGCTTTAACGCGGATGAGCGGTATGCCTACGAGAACGCCAACGCCTCGGTGAAATGGAGGCATATCTTCTCGGATCGTTTCACGGGGGTCCTCACCGCTGGCTACGACCATTATGGCTACAATACCCGTAATACGGATAACCCGGTGAACGCTTATTCCCTCGCTTTCCGTATCGACCAGATGTACGGGAAGATGGACTTCACGCATTACCTGAGCGATAAGCATACGCTGGATTTCGGCGCCAGCTCGTTGTTCTACGGCTTGGAGCCGGGGAAATACCTTCCCTATGGTGGGGAGTCGTTGGTGAAGGAGGACCGGATGGAGAAGGAGAAAGCGGTGGAGTCCGCTATCTATGTGGGCGATCGTTGGGATATCACCTCCCAACTCTCCTTGAACGTGGGAGTCCGTTATTCTATATTTAACGTATTGGGGCCCCGTACCTATAATCTCTATGCCGACGACCAACTGCCTTCCTTGGCTACCGTGACGGGTACGGTGGATAAGACCGGGGCGTTCAAGACTTACCACGGGCCGGAGTTCCGGGTATCCGCCCGTTATGCCTTTACCGAGGACTTCTCTGTGAAGGCCGGCTTTAATACGATGCGCCAGAATATCCATAAGCTATCCAATACGACGATCATGTCGCCCACGGATACGTGGAAGTTGAGCGACGCTAACATCAAGCCGCAGACGGGTATGCAAGTGGCCGCCGGGCTATATCGGAATTTCTTGAACAATACGATCGAGGTCTCCTTGGAGGGATATTACAAGACGATGAAGGATTACCTAGATTACCGGAACGGCGCCGAGCTGCTGATGAACCACCACATCGAGACGGACGTGCTGAGAACCGAGGGGCGTGCCTATGGCGTGGAGCTGATGGTGAAGAAAACGCAAGGGAAGTTGAACGGCTGGGTAAGCTATACCTACTCTCGCACGCAACTGCGGCAGAACGACCCGATGATCGTCACTCCCGTGAACAAGGGGGATTGGTACGCCGCCGACTTCGATAAGCCGCACGACCTGAAGTTCGTGGGCAACTATAAGTTCACGCATCGTTTCAGCTTCTCGCTGAATTGCGACTATAGCACGGGACGGCCGATCACCTTGCCGGTCTCCAAATATCATTACGGGGGCGGTGAGTTTGTCTACTATTCGGACCGTAATCAATACCGCATCCCGGACTTTTTCCGGATGGACGCCTCGTTCAACATCGAGCCGAGCCACCACCTGACGTTGCTCACGCATAGCACGATCTCTTTCGGGGTCTATAACCTGACGGGGCGAAAGAACGCCTACTCGGTGTATTATATATCGGAGAACGGGAAATTAAAGGGATATAAGATGGCGATATTCGGGGTGCCTATCCCGTTTGTCTCTTATAATATTAAATTTTAGGGGGAGTTGAGATGAGGAAAGAAGCGAAGATAAAAGATTCTATAAAAGGCTTTCATTGGTGGCTGGGGGCTTTGCTGTTGTTATTGTCCGCCTGTGTCACGGACTACGAGCCGAAGGGCTTGGAGCAGGTACGGGATTTGTTGGTCGTGGATGGTATCATCACGAATGGCGAGACTACGATAAAGCTCCGGAGAAGCGTGGGCCTGACCGACGATTTCACGGAGGATGAGTTCGTGAATAATGCCAAGGTGGTGGTGGAGCGTGAGGATGGAGCTGTTTTCACTTGCGCTAATTCTTCCGGGAAGGGAGAGTATAAGGTGGATATGGGAGAGCTGGACCCGGGTAGCCGGTACCGGCTACATATCTCGCTGGATGGGCTGGAGTATGAGTCGGACTATCTGGGACCGGAGATAACGCCTCCGATCGACTCTATCTCCTTGCTGAAGAAGGGGCCGGGAGAGGAGGTCCGTCTCTGTGTGTCTACGCATAATGCCCCGGATCGATCCTCTTATTTCCGCTGGATGTATAAGGAGAATTGGGAGGTGAAGGCGGAGATCTTTATGGCCGCCGAGAAAATGGGTAATACGGTCGTAATATATGATTTACTTACATCGAATAATTGGTATTATTGCTGGGGAAAGGACAGCTCGAAGGTGATCTCCCTAGGCAGTTCCGATAGGCTGACGCAGAACGTGATCGCTAACAAAAGTATCGCCTCGTATCATCCCAGCGATCGCCGTTTCTCGATGTTGTATCATGCGGAGGTGGAACAATATGCGTTGCACCGGGAGGCTTACGACTACTATTTTAATTTGCAGAAGAACATAGAGGAGTCTGGTAGCTTGTTTGCCCCTATTCCTTCGGAGATGAAAGGGAATATCCGTTGCGTGACGGACCCGGAGGTTCCGGTGATCGGTTTCGTGGAAGTGGCGACAGTGACTCGCCTCAAGCGTTTCTTTCCGGAGATAGAGAAGGTATATGAGGCCGAGGTTACGGGCTGCGCAAGCACGATCGTACAGGGATCGGAATATGATAATAATCCGGATTACGGATATGTTTCCTATAATCCGATGAATGCGGAGAGTAATACGTATGCGCTGAAACGTTGTATGGATTGCGGCCGTTTTGGTTCGAAACAGAAGCCCTCTTGGTGGCCTACCAGTCATTTATAATTTAGTTGCTATGAAGAAGTCTATGATAAAACAATGTATCTTGTCGCTCCTCTGCCTTTTATGGGCGGGGCAAACGCTTCTCGCAGGGGAATTGCGAGAGCGGGTTTACCTGCAAACGGATAAGCAATTTTATCTGTCGGGCGAGCTTGTATGGATGAAATTCATTGCCACGGATTTGGACCAACGGTTATCCGACGTGATCAAGGTCGGGTATGTGGAGCTTCTGGATAGCGCCTCGGCGGTCGTGCAAGCCCGACTCGTGCTGGAGAAGGGGGTGGGCGATGGTTGTCTGCAGTTGCCTTCTACCTTGCCGACCGGAAACTACCGGCTGGTGGCCTATACCCGTTATATGCGGAACGAGGGGAGGAGGTCTTCTTTGAGAAGCCGCTGGCGGTGGTGAACACCTTCGTGACGAACGAGACCCTGCTGACGGATATTTTATTGCCCGCTTACTCTTTTACGAGGCGAAAGGGCCCGGTTTCCGTATCGCCGGACCGTATGACCTATGATACCCGTTCAGGGGGGGAGATCCGGATAAACGGCCTGCCCCCGGATCTACAGACCCTATCGGTCTCTATCGCCGGGATTGACTTGTATAAACCTTCCGCCCGGAGCGGTATCGTTGATTGGAAACAAAGCATGCCTACTACGGGATCATCGCCTGCCGATCGTAAATTCTTGGCGGAATACGAGGGGCCGATCCTGACGGGGAAAGTGATCGATCTGTCTACGGGCGAACCTTCGTCTAAAGAGGCGGTGAGGCCTTTATTGGGCTTTTCCGGGGGTGAGATCCGTCTTTTCGGGGGGCAACTGGGCCCTGCCGGGGAGGTGACTTTCTTTACGAGACACATATCCGGGACGCACGAGATCGTGACGGTGGCTTTATCCCCTTCCTCTTCTCGCTACCGGGTGGACATCGAATCTCCTTACGCTACGCATCCGGAGAAGGAGCTTCCCGCCTTGAGATTGAATCCCGCTTGGCAAGACGAGTTGGTGAAGCGGAGCGTGGGGCTACAGGTGTTGCATGCTTACCGGTCTGATTCCTTGGTTCGGGAAAAAGCGGAGAAGCCTTGGTTCCAGTGGCAACCGGATTGGAGTTATCTTTTAGATGAGTACACCCGTTTCACGACGATGGAGGAGGTCGTGATCGAGTTTATCCCCGGCCTTCGTTTCCGTAAGATGGATGGGGTTCGCCGGTTGGCGGTCCTGACCGAGGAGCGGATCGGGTATACGATCGGTAACTCATTGGTTTTATTGGATGGTATCCCCATCACCGATCACGAGATCATTTTTAAGTACGATCCCCTAAAAATCCGGAAGATCGATGTGTATAAAGGTAAGTACGTATTCGGTGGGCAGATATTCGACGGTATCGCCTCCTTCTCCTCTTACGAGCATAATTACCCGGGTCTGGTAGTTGATAACTCCACCCAGTTCTTTGATTATGAGGGCACGCAAGCCCAGCGCATCTTCTATATGCCCGCTTACCGGACAGAGACCGAGAAGCGATCTCCCGTTCCGGATTTCCGCCATACCTTACTTTGGCGACCCGATATCCGGCCAAACGGCGAGTCCTCTATATCCATCCCCTTTACCACCTCCGACCTGACCGGTGATTTCACCATCACCATCGAAGGTCTGACCCAAACCGGCGAGGCCCTCTACGCAACGGAACAATTTCAGGTAAAATAACGTGCGGTATGGATTATTCTATTTATCTTTGCCTTGACAAACAAAAATATCTTACTATGAAAAAGAAATTGGAAAATGGTTGATGGATATCGCTAAGTATGTAGTGACTGGCGGAATCATTAGCACATTCATCAGTAATTATCAACAGCAGAGTTGAATTATTTATATAAATGCGGCAATTGTTGCTATAATTACTTTTTGGGCGGGTACCCGCTATTTTAAGGAAGGAGAAAGGGCTGAAAACAGTAAAAAAGGAGGAAATAGTTATGGGACCTTATTTATTCTTTTGTAGTATAGTGGTTATTCCTTGTGTCGTTTATCTGATATATTCATATACGCATACAAATAAGAATAACATAATGGATAGCGATAAATAGTTACTTGGATATCCTCATTCTCATCTTAAATCCGTACTTTTGGCGAAAAATCAGATTTAAAGATGAGAAGTTTCGTAGTGACAACAATTCCGGCGTGCATCCCCGGGTAATGGATGCGATCATCAAGGCAAATGATAATCATGCGGTTGGATATGGTGATGATCCTTGGACAGAGGCCGCTACGAGTAAGATACAAGAAGTGTTCGGCAAGGATGCTTCTCCTTTTTTCGTGTTTAACGGGACGGGGGCGAACTCCGTGGCCCTGCAAGCCGTGACCCGTCCGTTTAATAGCATCCTGTGCGCCGAGACCGCCCATATCAACGTAGACGAATGTGGTGCTCCCGCACGGATGACCGGTTGCGCCATCGTCACGATTCCTACGACGGACGGTAAGCTGACACCGGAATTGATCCGTCCCCATCTGAAGAACTTCGGGGTTTGCCACCATTCGCAACCCAAGGCCGTTTATATCTCCCAAGTATCGGAATTAGGTACGATCTATACGATAGAGGAAGTGAAAGCGATCGCCGATCTCTTACATTCGTACGATATGTATCTGCATATGGACGGAGCACGCTTGGCGAACGCCTGCGCTTACCTGAATTGCTCGATGCGCCAAGTGACTGTAGACGCAGGCGTGGATATCTTGAGCTTCGGAGGCACGAAAAACGGTATGATGATGGGAGAAGCCGTGGTCTCGTTCCGCCCGGAGATCACGGAGAACCTGCGATTTTACCGGAAGCAATCCGCCCAGCTAGCCTCGAAGCTACGTTATCTCCGCCCAGTTCATCCCTTATCTGGAAAATAACCTCTGGTTGGAGAACGCTATGAAAGCGAATATCAGCGCCGCCAAGCTAGCGGACGTGCTACGACAATACCCGGAAATTCATTTTACGCAGAAGATCGAGTCCAACCAGCTCTTCTTCACGATCCCTGCCGAGGCGTTGAGGAAGTTGCAAGATAAATATTTCTTCTATATGTGGAACGAGGAGATCAACGAGGCCCGTCTCGTTACCTCTTGGGATACTTCCGGCGAGGATATCGCTGAGTTCGAGCAGTCATTGAAAGAGATATTCGGTTAAGGTATAGATATAAAATGAATATAAACATTAGATCGAATCCTATGAGGAAATGGTTTATTTGGGCGATCGTTATGATCGGATGTTTGCCCATAAATAAGGCATTGGCACAGCAAAGCGGCGATGCCGAGCGGAATACGTTGCGTATCATGAGCTATAATATCCGCAACGGAAGGGGCATGGATGAGGTGACGGACCTCGGGCGTATAGCGGACGCTATATGTAAGGTAGCCCCGATGTCGTCGCCGTACAGGAGGTAGATAGCGTGACCGTAAGAAGCGGCGGGATCGACGTGCTCCGGACGTTGGGAGAACGCACCCTGATGTTCCCTACCTACGCCCCGGCCATCGACTTCGATGGCGGTAAATACGGAGTAGGTATGCTGAGCAAGGAGAAGCCGGTGAGCTACCGCTATATAGCCCTTCCCGGACGGGAGGAGGAACGGGTCTTGCTATGGGTCGAGTTTGAGAGATATATCTTCTGCTGCACGCACCTTTCCTTGACACCGGAAGACCGGATGCTCTCCTTGCCGATCCTTCGGCGGGAAGCAGCTTTCGCTCATAAGCCCCTGTTTATCGCCGGGGATTGGAACGCTACGGCGCATTCCCCCTTTATCACGGAAATCAGCAAGGATTTCCAGCTATTGAGCAATCCTAAACAGGCTACATTCCCGGCTTCCACGCCGGATAGCTGTTTGGACTATATAGCGGGTTATGTAAAGAATGGACAGCCCTTTACCCGTTTGTCCGCATGGGTTCCCGAAGAGGCGGTGGCATCGGATCATCGCCCGGTCGTAACGGAGGTTCGCCTGAAGGCCAAGCCGGAAGAGATCTTTTATGCGGCGCCCTATCTGCAAAATCCTACGGAGGGCGGCATAACGGTGATGTGGCAGACCCGTGTCCCTACGTATAGTTGGGTAGAATACGGTACGGACACGCTGAATTTGAAGAAGGCTCGCACCATCGTGGACGGTCAAGTGATATGCAACGGCTTGCATAATAAGATTCGGCTGACGGACCTACGACCGGGGCAAACCTATTACTACCGGGTATGCTCGCAGGAAATCATGCTTTACCAAGCCTATAAGAAAGAGTTTGGCGAGACGGCGGTATCCCCGTTCTACACCTTCACGCTCCCTTCCGCATCCCAAAAGGATTTCACGGCCTTGATCTTTAATGACCTACATAAGCATATCCCGACCCGAGACGCCTTATACGGGCAAGTGCGTGATATCTCTTATGATTTCGTGGTATTTAACGGGGATTGTATAGACGATCCCGCCAATGAGAAAGAAGCTTTGTATCATTTGGCTTATTTATGCGGGAAGGTGGGCGCCAGTCATGTACCCGCTTTCTTCCTAAGAGGCAACCACGAGATACGCAACGCTTACTCGATCGGCCTGCGTGCCTTGTTTGACTATGTGGACGATAAGACATATGGGGCGTTCAGCTGGGGAGATACCCGTTTCGTCATGCTGGATTGCGGCGAGGATAAACCGGATAGCACATGGGTGTATTATGGCCTGAACGATTTCACCGGTCTCCGGAAAGATCAAGTGAGTTTCCTCTCGAAAGAATTGAGCGGCAAGGAGTTTAAGCAAGCCTCGAAGCGGGTTTTATTGAACCATATCCCTATCTACGGAAACGGGGATGCCTATGAGCCTTGTCCGGAGCTTTGGGGAAGCCTGTTGGCGAAAGCCCCTTTCAACGTGAATATATCCGCCCATACGCATCAATACGCCTTCCACCCGAAAGGCTCGTTGGGAAACAACTTCCCGGTGATCGTAGGCGGGGGTATAAGCTCGATTCGGCTACGGTGATGGTATTGCGGAAGAAAGGAAACGAGATGAGTGTACGGGTGTTGAACGCAAGAGGAGAGACCTTATTAGACTTGAAATTATAAGAGACAGTATGGATACGGATTTGATTTACGGGATCGATGACCGTCCGCCTTTGAAAGAGACGCTTTTTGCCGCCATCCAGCATCTACTGGCTATTTTCGTGGCGATCATAACACCTCCCTTGATTATCGCCGGGGCGCTGAAACTGGATCTGGAGACGACCGGTTTCTTGGTTTCCATGGCCCTATTCGCCTCCGGGGTATCCACATTCGTTCAATGTCGTAAATTAGGACCGGTCGGGGCGGGGCTGCTATGTATCCAAGGAACCAGCTTCTCGTTTATCGGCCCGATTATCACGGCTGGTTTGGCGGGAGGGCTTCCCCTTATTTTCGGCGTTTGTATCGCCGCCTCTCCGGTAGAGATGATCGTGAGCCGTACTTTTAAATATCTGCGCTCGGTGATTACTCCCTTGGTATCGGGTATCGTGGTGTTGCTCATCGGCTTGAGCTTGATCAAGGTAGGAGTGGTCGCTTGCGGCGGGGGGTATACGGCTATGGATAACGGTACGTTCGGTAGTTTGCGTAATATTGGGGTAGCTGTGTGCGTCTTGTTGAGTGTCTTGTTCTTCAACCGTTGTAAGAACAAGTATTTGCGGATGAGTTCCATCGTACTGGGGTTGTGTATCGGTTACGCGATCGCTTTCGTCATGGGGATGGTGGATATGGAGGCTGTCTCCTCGCAGAGTTTGAGAGGGTTTAATATCCCGGTTCCCTTCAAATATGGATTGGATTTTAATATCTCTTCATTCGTGGCGATCGCATTGATCTATCTGATCACGGCGATCGAGGCTACGGGGGATATTACGGCCAACTCGATGATATCGGGAAAATCGATCGAGGGAGAAGGGTACCTGAAGCGAGTCTCCGGCGGGGTGCTGGCGGATGGGGTGAACTCGTTTATCTCCGGTGTTTTTAACTCTTTCCCGAACTCTATCTTCGCCCAGAATAACGGGATCATCCAGCTGACGGGAGTCGCCAGCCGGTACGTAGGGTATTATATCGCGGGTATGCTGATCCTGTTGGGATTATTCCCGGTTGTCGGCGTTATTTTCTCCTTGATGCCCGATCCGGTGCTGGGAGGGGCTACCCTGCTGATGTTCGGTACGGTGGCAGCGGCAGGTATCCGTATTATCGCCGCCCAAGATATCAACCGGAAGGCCACGTTGGTGTTGGCGGTTAGTTTGTCCTTGGGGTTGGGGGTGGAGCTGATGCCGGATATTTTAGGGGCCGCCCCTCAGGTGATCCGTGGCATTTTCTCCTCCGGTATTACGACGGGGGGCTTGACGGCCATTCTGGCGAATTTATTTATACGTGTAAAAGAAGATCAAACAGAATAACAAATTATGGAATTATTGAAGCAACGCATCTTGCAAGACGGCCGCTGTTATCCCGGCGGTATCCTTAAAGTGGATAGTTTTATCAACCATCAAATGGACCCGATGTTGATGTATAAGATCGCCGAGGAATTTATCCGTCGCTTTCAAGATCGTAAGATTAACAAGATCGTGACCATCGAGGCGAGCGGTATCGCTCCGGCCATTATGGTGGGTTATATCATGCAGCTGCCGGTGGTCTTCGTAAAGAAGAAGAAACCGAAGACGATGGAGAACATGCTCTCTACCGTGGTCCATTCCTTCACGAAGGATCGTGACTATACGGTATGTATCAGCAATAACTTCCTGACTCCGGAGGATCATATCCTGTTTATCGATGATTTCTTGGCTTACGGAAACGCCGCCATGGGAATGGTCGAGTTGGCGGAGCAATCGGGAGCCGTGATCGAGGGTATGGGTTTTATTATAGAGAAGGCGTTTCAAGATGGCGGGAATCTGCTGCGTGAAAAGGGCATACGTGTGGAGAGCCTCGCCATTATCGATAATCTGGATGATTGTAAGATAACGGTTCGTTAATAGAAAAGATATGGATGAGAGAATAAAAGAAAAGTTGATTAACCGTGCGAAGACGAATCCTTATGTGAATTTTCTGGGGATCGACTTCACGGTTATCGAGGAAGGTCGTGTGGAGGCGCATATGCCCTTGCATGACGAGCAGAGACAATATAGCGGCGTGACGCATGGGGGTGTCTTGGCTGCTTTGGCGGATACGATCGCCGGTTTCGCCGCCTATACGATGACTCCGTTGGAGAAAGACGTGCTGACGGCAGAGTTGAAAATGTCTTTCTTACGGGCCGCTTGGGGCAATGAGCTGATCGCCAAGGGTACCGTGATCAAGGCGGGACGGAATATACATTTTTGTGAGTGCGAGATTTATTGCGACGATAAGTTGGTGAGCAAATCTTCCGGCACCTTTTGTGTGGTCCATCCCCAAGTATAGAAAAGATGTTACTTATTTATCAATATCATGAAGACTTCAAATGTAAAAAGAATCCTTTGCGGCTGCCTGTTGTTCGCCGCTACGTGGCCGGCATTCAGCCAGCCTGCCACGAATCCCCGCCTGATCATCCGTGCGGATGACATGGGGTCGTTCCGTTCCGCCAATATAGCGTGTATGGAAGGGTATAAGAATGGGGTGGAGACCTGTATAGAGGTTATGGTTGTCACCTCGTGGTTCCCCGAGGCCGCCCGGCTGTTGAGGGAGAACCCGGGGATAGATGTCGGGCTTCACCTGACGTTTACCAGCGAATGGGATAACGTGAAATGGCGTCCGCTGACACATTGTCCCAGCTTGACCGATAGCAATGGCTATTTCTTGCCGATGATGTCTCCGAATTCCGCCTACCCGGGTCTGGCCATTCTGGAGAATACATGGAGCTTGGCCGAGATCGAGCAGGAGGCCCCCCAGATAGAGATGGCCTTGAAGAACATTCCCCAGATCAGCCATATCTCCGGCCATATGGGATCGACCGGTTTCGATCCGGAGGTGGTGAAGCTGATGCGCCGCTTGTCCGAGGAATATCATCTGCCGGTCGTGGATCGGGTAGAGGCGATGCAGGAATATGATTTCACCTATTCCGGGTATGATGGAGCCTCAAGACCCCGGCCGAGAAGGAGGCCAGTTTCATCCGGATGTTGGATAAGCTGGAACCCGGTAAACGCTATATGTTCTTGGATCACCCGGCCTTGGATAACGAGGAGATGAAAACCGTCGGGCATATCGGCTACGAGAACGTGGCGATGGACCGTCAAGGCGTGACCGATCTTTTTACCAGTCCGAAGGTGAAGCAAGCCTTGAAGGATAAGAACATAGACTTGATCAGCTATAACGACCTGACCAAGGAACTTCCTCGTGCGGAAGCCTCGAAAGCCTTGGATAAGGCGTTTGGCAATTACCTGCGGGCGGTGAAAAAGGCGGATCAAGACTTACATAGTATCATGATCCTCCAGCATGGAAAGGTCGTAAAGGAGCAATGGCTGGGTGAGGGCGACCGCCATACGCCGCATATCTTGAACTCCGTTAGCAAGACCTTTACGGCTACGGCTATCGGTTTTGCCGTCGCGGAGGGTAAATTGAAGGTCACGGACAAGGTGATCTCCTTCTTCCCCGACCAATTACCGGCCGAGGTAAGCCCTTACTTGAAAGAGCTGGAGATACGTCACCTATTGACCATGTCCTCCGGCCATGATGTCGATCCCACCGCTTTAGTACGGCAGGAGGGGAACGAGAAGGCCGATTGGGTAAAGATTTTCCTCTCGGCGCCGTTGGTACATAAACCGGGAACCTATTTCGTATACAACAGTCTCGGCACGTATATGCTTTCCGCTATCATCCAGAAGGTGACCGGTGAGAAGGTGATCAATTATCTCTATCCCCGTCTGTTCCGTCCGCTGGGTATCGTCGGCGCTACTTGGGAAGAGAGTCCCCAAGGCATCAATTGCGGCGGTTGGGGTTTGTATCTCAAGACCGAGGATCTAGCGAAAATGGGTCAGTTTTTCCTGCAAAAGGGAAAATGGAACGATAAGCAATTGCTTCTCGAAAGCTGGATAGAGGAAGCCACCACCTCCAAGATAGCCTCTTTGCCCGCTGGTATGAGACCGGAGAACTTGAAGATGAAGCCGAAAGATAGCGACTGGTTGCAAGGCTACGGTTACCAGATGTGGCGTTGCCGCCATAACGCCGTTCGTGCCGATGGAGCCAATGGACAATACATTATTATATTGCCCGAGCAAGATGCGGTAATCGCCATGACCGCGAATATCGGCGATATGCAGGCCGAGATCAACTTGATATGGAAATATATCTTGCCTGCCTTGAGATAGGAACTGTAGGACCTACGTCCGGGAAACCAATAAGAGCCCCCGGACGTAAGCCTATGACTTGTTGGGCTTAAGCGAATGGTTTACGGTACGTAAGTCAATGGATTACGGGAAAAACTCAATGATTCCCACCCCGTAAACCATTGGGTTACGAAAAAAGAAAAGAACCTTCTGGTCACAGACCGGAAGGCTTTTCTTAGTTGCGGAGGCAAGACTCGAACTTACGACCTTTGGGTTATGAGCCCAACGAGCTACCACTGCTCCACTCCGCGATATAGTTGCTATCATTTCTTGATTGCGAGTGCAAAGGTAGGGATATTTTCTTACAAAACAAATTTATTGCAAGTTTTTTTTAATATACTTGGTAGATACGATCTTTTTTAAGTACTTTGCGCACAGTTTTAATCAAAATGTGCAATACAATGCCGATGACAGTTTCTAAAACACGCGATATGTTGGTGGATGTGGCCAGGCAATTGTTTGCCCGCATGGGGGTTGATAATACGACAATGAACGATATTGCACAGGCATCTCGTAAGGGGAGACGTACGCTTTATACGTACTTTAAAAGCAAGAACGAGATCTATTTGGCGGTAGTGGAGTCGGAGCTGGACCAGCTTCATAAGATGCTGGTGGACGTGGCCAGCAAGGATCTGCCGGCGGACGAGAAGCTGCTGACGTTTATCTATAGCCGCTTGGACGCTGTAAAGGCGTTGGTGTTTCGGAACGGTACGTTGCGGGCTACCTTCTTCCGTGATATATGGCGGGTAGAGAAGGTACGCAAGAGCTTCGACCTTCGGGAAGTGGAGATCATAAAGGGAATATTGGACGATGGCGTGAAGGAGGGTATATTCAGCATGCCGGACACGGACATTACCGCCCTCGTGCTCCATCATGCCTTGAAAGGGCTGGAGGTGCCCTATATCCGGGGGATCATGGGTGATAATATCAGCCAGCGGATTAAACGTAGAGACAATGTTATGAATTTAATATTCAACGGAATAAAGATTAAGTAAATCAAAGACACTAAGGATGTTTATTAATGCGACAGGGTTTTATGTGCCTGAAGAACGGGTAGATAACCAACATTTTCTTGAATTAAACGGGTTGACGAGTGAGTGGATTGAGCAACGGACGGGCATTCATACCCGCTCGAAAGCGAAAGAGGAAGAGAATATCAATACCATGAGCCTTGAGGCCGTGAAGGACGCTCTTCCCAAATTGCCTTACGATATCACGGAGGTAGACTTGATCGTCTCCGCTTCGTATTCTCCCTATGATACGGTTGCGACGGCCGCGCATACGGTTCAACATGAGTATACTATCGCTGACGCGAAAGCTTTATATCTATCCTCGGCTTGTTCTTCTTTCTTGAACGCCTTGGAGGTTGTGGAGGGATATTTCGCCATGGGGAAGGCTTCCAAGGCTTTGGTGCTTTCCGCTGATAAGAACTCCGCTTATTATAATGAGACAGACCCGAAGGCGGGCCATTTATGGGGTGATGCCGCCGCCGCTTTCTTTATCTCCAAGGAGCGGATCGGTGAGGGCGACGCCGAGATCGTAGAGGTTTACACGCAAGGTCTCGGCCATTTGTCGAAAGCGATGGAGGCGGTTCACTTGCGTCCTCGTGACGGCGGTATCTTGATGCCGGAGGGGCGTGACGTATTTATCCAAGCTTGTACCTATATGCCTAAGAATGTCCTTCATTTGTTGGAGAAGAACGGTTATACGCTGGATAACCTTACTTATTTCATCGGCCATCAGGCGAATATGCGTATCATGGCGAATATCGCCAAGCAATTGAACTTGCCGGACGAGAAATTTTTACACAATATCGAGGAGCTGGGAAATACGGGTTCCGTAAGCTCGGCCTTGGTATATGCCCAGAACGATAAGAATTTCAAGAAAGACGACTTGATCGCTATCACGGTATTCGGCGGTGGCTATTCAACGGGAGCTTGCTTGATTAAACATTGATATTAAAAAAATTTGAGTAATATGAAACTATTAGAAGGTAAAGTGGCTGTCGTAACGGGTGCCGCTCGTGGTATTGGTAAGGCTATCGCCTTGAAGTTTGCCCAAGAGGGCGCTAACATCGCTTTCACGGATCTAGTGATCGATGAGAATGGCTTGGCTACACAGGCTGAGATCGAGGCCTTGGGTGTAAAGGCGAAAGGATACGCTTCCAACGCTGCTAACTTTGAGGAGACTCATAACGTCGTTGCCGAGATCGTGAAGGATTTCGGACGTATCGATATCTTGGTGAACAACGCCGGTATCACGAAAGACGGCTTGATGATGCGTATGAGCGAAGGCCAGTGGGATGCTGTTCTGAACGTGAACTTGAAGTCCGCTTTCAACTTTATCCACGCTTGTACCCCGGTCATGATGAAACAACGTGCGGGTAGCATTATCAATATGTCTTCTGTCGTAGGTGTTCATGGTAACGCCGGACAAGCTAACTACTCCGCTTCCAAGGCCGGTATGATCGGCTTGGCTAAGTCTGTCGCTCAGGAGTTGGGTTCTCGTGGCATTCGTGCGAACGCTATCGCCCCGGGATTTATCATCACGGATATGACCGCCCAGTTGTCTGAGGAGGTACGTGCCGAGTGGTGCAAGAAGATTCCTTTGCGCCGTGGCGGTACGGTCGAGGATGTGGCTAATATCGCTACCTTCTTGGCTTCGGATATGTCTTCTTATGTATCCGGACAGGTTATTCAGGTTGACGGCGGTATGAACATGTAATATGGAGGTTATTTACGAGGATAATCATATTATAGCGGTAGATAAGACCTGCCGTGAGATCGTGCAAGGCGACAAGACGGGCGATAAGCCTCTCTCGGAGATGCTGAAGGTATGGCTGAAGGAGAAGTATTGCAAGCCCGGTAACGTTTTTGTCGGTGTCACGCACCGTCTGGATCGTCCGGTGAGCGGGGTCGTGATTTTCGCCAAGACGAGCAAGGCCCTCTCTCGCTTGAACGAGATGTTTCGTGTCGGTGAGGTGCGCAAGACGTATTGGGCGATCGTCAAGAACCGTCCCCCGCAGGATGAGGGTGAGTTGGTGGATTGGCTGGTGCGGAACGAGAAGCAAAATAAGAGTTACGCTTACGATACCGAGCGGCCGAATGCCAAGAAAGCCATCCTGCGTTATAAATTGATCGCCCATTCGGATAATTATTATCTGTTGGAGATCGATTTGAAGACGGGGCGGCACCATCAGATCCGCTGTCAGTTGGCGAAGATGGGATGTCCGATCAAGGGGGATCTGAAATATGGTTTCGATCGTTCCAATAAGGATGGAGGCATTAGCTTGCACGCACGTAGCGCGGAGTTTATCCATCCGGTTTCAAAAGAGAACGTGCGAATTGTCGCTCCCGTACCGGACGATAATTTGTGGAAAGCGTTGTCGGTTGACCGATAATAATTGATATTGATAAAGATCTGATATATGTGGAATCCTTTCGGATGGAGAAAACGTTTCATTCGAAAGGATTTTGTTTTTAAAGTGTAGACTTACCCAGTAGGTGTGGATTTATTCCCCGGTTGGATACACCCTAATTTTAGTATAAATGTTAACATAAACATACGATTTGTTATTAAGTGAAGTAATGTTAATTATCGGTCTCCTCGAGAAAAATGGAATGATTCTTTCTTTCTTTACATAACAAATGTGACATAAGTAATTTATATAGGTAGAATGAGCAGGAAAAGATTGGCAAAAGTACAGGTTATCTTGATAGCCCTTGTAGTAGCGATGACGGGTTGCCGCCATAAGGAAGAGCAGCAATTGCCCATCGTGATCGTAGACAAACCCTCAAAAGAAGACGTGCAGATTTATGGCGAGTACGTGGGACGTATCCGTGCCGCCAGCTTTGTCGAGGTACATGCCCGTGTGGAGGGATTCCTAGAGAAAATGTTGTTTGAGGAAGGTAAACGGGTGAAGCAGAATGAGCCCCTGTTTATGATTAATCCCGATAAATATCGTGCTAGAGTAGAGAAAGCGAAAGCCCAACTGAAGAAAAGCCAAGCCCAAGCGGCCAAGGCCCGGCGTGACGTGGAACGCTTGAAACCGTTGTACGAGCAACACGCCGCCAGCCAGCTGGATTTGGATAACGCCACGGCCGCTCTGGAAGACGCCGAGGCGAATATCGCCATGAGCAAGGCGGATTTGGATCAAGCGGAGATGGAGTTGAGCTATACGGTAGTGACCTCGCCGCTGTCCGGGTATATCAGTGAGCGTTTCGTGGATGTGGGTGCTTTGGTGGGCCCGGGTGTCAATTCGAAATTGGCGGCTGTTGTGAAAAGTGACACGGTATTGGTCGATTTTAAGATGACCGCCTTGGATTACCTGCGTGCCGAGCGTCGTAACGTGAAGTTTGGCGAGCAGGATACGACCCGTTCTTGGCAGCCTACCGTGACGGTTACCTTGGCGGACGACTCGGAATACCCGGTAAAAGGTATCGTGGACTTCGCCGACCCGCTGGTGGACCCGAAGACCGGTACGTTTGGCGTTCGTGCGGAACTATCCAACCCGAACCAGAAATTATTGCCCGGACAGTTCACGAAGGTGAAGCTCCTGCTGGATGTCCGCGAGCGTTCGATCGTCGTTCCCCGGAAAGCCCTCTCGATCGAGAAAGGAGGTGCATTCATCTATATCATCCGTAGGGACGATATCGCCGAGAAGCGTTTCGTGCAGACCGGCCCGGAGATCGGCAACAAGGTCGTGATCGAACGGGGCTTGGGCGAGAACGAGCGATTAGTGGTAGAAGGTTATCATAAATTGGTGCCGGGCGTGAAGGTACATGCGGTAGAGGCCGGCGACGAGAAGGCTATCCAAGCGCTTAGAGAGGAGGAAGAACAATGAAACCGGGATTCTTTATAGACCGTCCTGTCTTTTCGACCGTCTTATCGATACTGATCGTGATTGTCGGAATCATCGGACTGGCATTGTTGCCTGTGGACCAGTATCCGCAGATTACGCCCCCTGTAGTGAAGATCAGCGCCACGTATCCGGGAGCGAGCGCCTTGACGGTGTCTCAAGCGGTCGCTACCCCGATCGAGCAGGAGCTGAACGGTACGCCGGGTATGATCTATATGCAAAGTAGTAGCTCGAACTCGGGTAGCTTGAATATTACGGTGACCTTCGATGTATCCGCCGATGCGGACTTGGCGGCTGTCGAGATCCAGAACCGTGTGAAACTGGCCGAGAGCCGTTTGCCCGCCGAGGTGATCCAAAATGGTATCACGATCGAGAAGCAGGCTCCTAGCCAGCTGATGACCTTGAGCTTGATGTCCGACGATCCGAAGTTCGACGAGATTTATCTGAGTAACTTCGCCACGATCAACGTGTTGGACGTATTGCGCCGTATCCCGGGCGTAGGCCGTGTATCGAATATCGGTAGCCGTTATTACGGTATGCAGATCTGGGTATATCCGGATCGGTTGGCCAACATGGGATTGACGGTAAGTGATTTGCAAGATGCCTTGAAAGACCAGAACCGGGAGTCGGCGGCGGGCGAGCTGGGTAAGCAGCCCGTGCTGGATGTGGATGTCACCTTGCCTATCACGGCCCCGGGACGTTTGTCTACCGTGAAGGAGTTCGAGGATATCGTGGTGCGAGCAAACCCGGATGGCTCGATCGTCCGGATGAGCGACGTGGCCCGGGTATCGCTGGAGGCTTCCTCTTATTCTACGGAGAGTGGGATCAATGGGAAGAACGCCGCTATCTTGGGTATCTATATGTTGCCGGGGGCGAACGCTCTGGAGGTCGCCACGAAGGTGAAAGAGGCGATGAAGGATATCAGCAAGAACTTCCCGGAAGGCTTGGAGTATAATTTCCCGTTCGATATGACGGAGTATATCTCACAATCCGTGCACGAGGTGTATAAGACCTTGTTCGAGGCCCTTTTCTTGGTCGTTCTCGTAGTGTTCCTCTCGTTACAGAACTGGCGTGCGGCTTTGATCCCGACGATCGCCGTCCCGATCTCCTTGATCGGTACGTTCGGTTTCATGTTGATCTTCGGTTTCTCGTTGAATATGCTTACCTTGCTGGGATTGATCTTGGCGATCGGTATCGTGGTGGACGACGCTATCGTGGTGGTGGAGAACGTGGAGCGTATCATGGCCGAGGAGCGTGTGACTGCCCGTGAGGCTACGCATAAGGCGATGCGGGAATTGTCTGGTGCTTTGATCGCTACCTCCATGGTATTGGCTGCCGTGTTCGTGCCGGTGAGTTTCTTGGGGGGTATCACGGGGCAGCTGTACCGTCAGTTCTCTGTTACGATCGTGGTTTCCGTGCTGTTGTCCACGGTAGTGGCCTTGACGTTGAGCCCGGCGATGTGCGCCATTATCTTGCGTCCGTCTCATAAGAAGAAACCGTTCGTCTTTCGTTGGATCAATCTGTGGCTGGCGAAAGGAAATAAGAAATATACGAAGTTGTTGCGTATCTCTATCGCTAATCCCCGCCGTATCTTGGCAGGGTTCGGGATGGTACTGGTGGCCATCTTTGTCTTGAACCGGATGTTGCCTACCAGCTTTATCCCGGAGGAGGATCAAGGGTTCTTCACTGTAGAGCTGGAGATGCCCGAGGGTACTACCTTGGAACGTACACGTGCCGTAACCGACCGTGCGATCGAGTTCCTCGACCATCATCCGGCCGTGGCCTACGTACAGAATGTAACGGGTAGCAGTCCCCGTGTCGGTACGAACCAAGGGCGTGCCACGCTGACGGTGATCTTGAAACCGTGGGAAGAGCGTAAATCCTCCGGCATGAAGGTAGAGGACGTGATGGCCGATGCCCGCCGGGAATTCTACTATTACCCCGAGGCTAAGTCGTATGTGAACCGTCCACCGGTAATCCCGGGTTTGGGTGAGAGCGGTGGCTTGGAGATGCAGTTGGAGGCTAAGGGAGACGCTAGCTGGGATAATCTGGTAAGTGCCACGGATACTTTCCTGTATTACGCTTCGCAAGCGCCTGAGCTTCAAGGTGTGTCTTCCGCCATGCAGAGCGAGATCCCGCAGTTGTATTTCGACGTGGACCGTGATCAGGCGAAGTTCCTCGGCATCCCGTTGTCTGATATCTTCTCGACCATGAAGGCTTATCTAGGCTCCGTGTACGTGAACGACTTCAATATGTTCAACCGTATTTACCGTGTATATATCCAAGCGGAGGCGCCTTATCGGGCCACCCGGGATAATCTGGATTTGTTCTTCGTCCGCAGTAAGGATGGGGCGATGGTTCCATTGACTGCCTTGGGCACGACCCAATATACGACCGGTCCGGGAACGATCAAGCGTTTCAATATGTTCACCACGGCCTCGATCAACGCCGTAGCCGCTCCGGGATATAGTACGGGTGAGGCGATGGCTGCGATGGAACGGATCGCTAGGGAGCATCTGCCCGAGAATATCGGTCTGGAGTGGAGCGGTCTTTCCTATCAAGAGAAACAGGCCGGTGGGCAGACTGGTTTTGTCTTGGCGTTGGTCTTCTTGTTTGTCTTCTTGTTCTTGGCGGCTCAGTATGAGAGCTGGATCGTGCCGATCGCCGTATTGCTTTCCTTGCCGGTAGCTACGCTGGGCGCCTACTTGGGCATCTGGGCGACAGGGTTGGAGAACGATATTTATTATCAGATCGGTCTGGTAACCTTGATCGGTTTGGCGGCGAAGAACGCTATCTTGATCGTTGAGTTCGCCAAGGTACAGGTGGATAACGGGGTAGATGTGGTGAGAGCCGCTATCCATGCCGCCCAGATGCGTTTCCGCCCGATCTTGATGACCTCGTTGGCCTTCGTGTTGGGTATGCTTCCGATGGTGTTAGCCAGCGGACCGGGCTCAGCTTCCCGCCATAGTATCGGTACGGGCGTGTTCTTCGGTATGCTGGTGGCGATTACGGTAGGTATCGTGTTGGTTCCCTTCTTCTTTGTTTTGATCTATAAGATAAAGGGAAAGATGCGTATGGAACGTATCGCTCAAAAAGAAAGAAGTGGTAACCTCTATTTTAAAGAGACACAAAAACGGAAAATTATGATGACAAAGAATTTCTATATAGCCGCTTTCGTCGTTTCTATGCTGGCGTTCTCTTCCTGCAAGATCGGAAAGCGGTACGTACGTCCGGAGTTGAACCTGCCGGACCGGATCGAGGCTTATACGGATACGACCGATACGGCATCCGTGGAGAATATCCCATGGGAGAGCCTTTACGCCGATGAGGCCTTGAAGGATCTGATCAGAAAGGCGCTGGATAATAATAAGGATATGAAGATCGCCGCCGCCAAGGTGAAGGAGATGATCGCCGCCAAGCGGATCTCTTTCGCGAGTATGCTGCCGGAGGTGGGAGCGAATGTCTATGCGCAAAAGGAACGCTTGAATTATGGAGGGGATAACCCAAAGCCCGATCCAGAATTTGGGGCGAAGCTGACTTTGTCTTGGGAATTAGATTTATGGGGCAACCTTCGCTGGGCGAATGAGGCAGCCATCGCTTCCTATATGGAGACCGTGGAAGGACAACGTGCCTTGCGATTGACCATCATCGCCGAGGTTGCCGCCAATTATTATCAACTTTGCGCCTTGGACCAAGAGTTGTCGATCGTACAGCAAACTTTGGACGCACGCCGTGAGGGTGTTCGCTTGGCGAAGCTTCGCTATGAGGGCGGACTTACTTCCGAGACGGCTTACAACCAAGCCCAAGTGGAGTTGGCCCGTACCGAGACCTTGATCCCCTCGCTGGAGCGTCAGATCAAGATCAAGGAAAGCGACCTCAGCATGTTGTTGGGCGAGTATACGGATGATATCCCCCGTGGTCTTTCCTTGAGCGACCAGCACTTGCCGGATGCCTTACCGATCGGCTTACCGTCTTCTTTGCTGGAGCGCCGACCGGACATGCGTCAAGCGGAGTTTAAGCTTCGGGCGGCGAACGCTCAGGTAGGTGTGGCGCAAACGGACTTATTCCCGAAGATCCGTTTGACAAGTAATTACGGTTTCGAGAGCGATGAGTTAAGCAGCATCTTGAAGAGTCCGGCTGGTTTTATCGCCGGAAGCCTGTTGCAGCCGATCTTCGCCATGGGGAAGAACAAGGCGAAAGTGAAAGCGGCGAAGGCTCGTTACGAGCAAGAGGTCTATAGTTATGAAAAGAGCGTATTAGGCGCTTTCAAGGAGGTGAACAACGCTATCGTGACCGTCCGCAAGGTGAAGGAGATCCGTGCTTCCCGCATGAATTTGGAAGCCTCCGCCAGTAAATATCTGGAACTTGCCCAGCTGCAATACATCAACGGTGTCATCAGCTACATGGATGTATTGGATGCCCAGCGTGGTTTGCTGGACGCCCAGATTGGTTTGAACAATGCCGTGCTGGATGAGTTGCTGTCGGTGGTATACCTGTATAAGGCTTTAGGGGAGGGTTTTGATAGCGCACCCTCCTCATAGAGGAAACTATCTCAATGGAATATGCCCCGTAAATCAATGGAACACGAAGTAGATTCCATTGATTTACGGGGCATATTCCATTTACTTTCTGATTGTGTATCCGAGTATGTCCTATATAACGACGAGATAGCCGCACAGGTATGCACGAGGAGGACAACCCCGTGATCATGGTGGCGAAGTATAAGCGATAATGAGAAAATTCTCATTATCTTTGCGCTCATATAAAATCAGAGATAGAAAATGCCATTAAATTTACAAAAGAACTTACCGGCTATCGAGCTGCTGAAGAAGGAACATATCTTCGTGATGGATTCCTTGCGTGCGTCGGAGCAGGATATCCGCCCCCTTCGGGTAGTCGTATTGAATTTGATGCCCCTTAAGATAACGACCGAGACGGACTTGGTTCGCCTCCTCAGTAATACACCCCTGCAAGTGGAACTTGATTTCATGAAGATCAAGGGACATACGCCGAAGAATACGCCCATCGAGCATATGCAGGAATTTTATAAGGATTTCGATGAGATGGCGGATGATTTCTACGACGGGATGATCGTGACGGGCGCTCCCGTGGAGCAGATGCCTTTCGAGGAAGTTAGTTATTGGGAGGAGATCACGCAGATATTCGATTGGGCCCGTACGCACGTTACCTCCACGCTCTATATCTGCTGGGCGGCGCAAGCGGGGCTATACCATTTCTATGGGGTGCCTAAATATGATTTGCCGGCCAAGATGTTCGGTGTCTTCCGTCATTCGCTCCGGGAACCGTTTGTTCCGATCTTCCGGGGGTTCGATGACGAGTTCTTCGTGCCTCATAGCCGTCATACCGAGATTCGCCGGGAGGATATCATGAAGGTGCCCGAGCTCACCTTATTGTCCGAGAGCGAGGAATCCGGCGTCTATATGGCGATGGCTCGTGGCGGACGGGAATTCTTCATCACCGGCCATTCCGAGTATTCGCCCTATACGCTGAATGATGAGTATATGCGTGATTTGGGGAAGGGATTGCCCATCAACAAGCCTCGTAATTATTACCGGAATAACGATCCGGCGCAAGGTCCGGTGGTACGTTGGCGGGGGCACGCGAACCTGCTATTCACCAATTGGCTGAACTACTACGTATACCAAGAGACCCCGTTCCGCAGGGAAGATATTAAAAAACTAGGAAGCTTGTAAATGAGAAAAGAACCCCGTTCGATAGAACTGTTATCTCCCGCTAAGGATCTGATTTGCGGTAGGGAGGCGATTAACCATGGCGCCGATGCCGTGTATATCGGTGCCCCGAAGTTCGGAGCCCGTGCCGCCGCCGGTAATACGCTGGACGATATACGGCAGCTTTGCGATTACGCCCATCTCTATTCGGCTCGTATTTACGTGGCCTTGAACACTATCTTGAAAGAAGAGGAGCTGGCAGAGGCCGAGCAAATGATCTGGCAACTTTACGAGGCCGGGGCGGATGCCTTGATCGTTCAAGACATGGGTATCACCCAGTTGAACCTTCCGCCTATCCCCTTGCACGCCAGTACGCAAACGGATAACCGTACGCTGGAGAAGGTGAGATTCCTGCAAGAGGCAGGTTTCACGCAAGTCGTATTGGCGAGAGAGCTATCACTGAACCAGATACGGGAGATCGCCGAGCGAACGACCGTGCCTCTGGAGGTCTTCGTACACGGGGCGCTGTGCGTAAGCTATAGCGGCCAGTGTTACCTGAGCGCCGCCTTGAGCGGACGAAGCGCCAACCGGGGGGAATGCGCCCAGTATTGCCGCCTGCCTTATAGCTTGATCGATGCGGACGGGAAGGAGATCGTATCGGGTAAGCATCTCTTATCCTTGAAGGACATGAACCGGGGGGAATACTTGGAGGAGTTGTTGGATGCCGGTGTCTCTTCCTTGAAGATCGAGGGTCGTTTGAAGGATGTATCTTACGTGAAAAACGTAACGGCTTGGTATCGGAAGAAACTGGACGCTATCTTGGCTCGTCGGCCGGAATACCGTCGTGCCTCGGCCGGGCATAGCACTTACACATTCCAGCCTGTGGCGGAGAAAAGCTTCAACCGGGGTTTCACGCCTTTCTTATGGAAGGAGCGCACGAAGGATATCACCAGCTTTGATACGCCTAAGTCCTTGGGTGAACCGGTGGGTACGGTGAAGGAACTGAAAGGAAACTCTTTCACGATCGCCGGACTGAAACAATTGAATAATGGCGACGGGCTTACCTTCTTCAACGAGAAAGGGGAGTTGGAGGGTTTCCGGGTAAACCGTGTGGAGGCGAACCGGATCTTTACGCTGGATCGCCCGGCGATCCGTCCGAAGATGCCTTTGTACCGGAATTTCGATCAAGAGTTTGATAAACTGCTATCCAAGCCATCCGCCGAGCGGAAACTCTCTGTCCGGATGGAATTTCAAGATAACGCCTTTGGCTTCACGTTAAGTATGGCAGACGAGACAGGAGCCCGTATCATGCTTACCCAGCCGTTCGAGAAAGAACCGGCCCGGAGGGAGCAGGCGGAGAATATCCGTACCCAGCTCTCTAAGTTGGGGAACACGCCTTTCGAGGCGGAGGAAGTTGCCGTGGCGATGTCCGATAACTGGTTTGTCCCTTCTTCTTTATTGGCCGAGATGCGTAGGCTAGGGGTGGAGAGGCTTATCTCTACCCGGCGGATTCGTTACCGCAGGGAAGAGGCTCGTCCGGTAAAGCCGTGTGTAGGCGAGACTCCGGAAGCCCCTTTCCCCGAGAAGTGTCTGACCTATTTAGGGAATGTATCCAATAGCAAGGCTGGTGCCTTTTATAAGGCGCATGGCGTGACTGCCGTGGAAGACGCTTTCGAGTTGTCTCCCCGGAAGGATGTCCCTTTGATGTTCACGAAACATTGCCTGCGGTACAGTATGGGATGGTGCCCTACTTACCAGAAGCAGAAGTCTCCCTATAAGGAGCCTTACTTCCTGCGCTATAAGGAAACGCTCTTGCGTTTGCGCTTCGACTGCAAGAATTGCCAGATGTTGATCTATGCGGAGGAATAACGGGCTTTGTAACTACTTAATCCGATAAATAAAACAGGTATGAAACGACAAATTTTCTCGCTGTTCCTGCTCTTGCTCACGTTGGTAGCTTGTGGGGATAAGCCTTTGGACCCGAATAAACCCGTATATGTGAAAATCAAGACGACGATGGGAGACGTCACCGTCCTGCTATACGACGACACGCCTCTTCACCGGGATAACTTCATCAAGCTCTGTCAGTCGAACGAGTATGAGGGTATGCTTTTCCACCGTGTTATCAAGGAGTTTGTCGTGCAAGGTGGTGATCCGGAGAGTAAAGCGCATGAGCCGGGTGCCTTGTATGGGGATGGCGATGGTGGTTATACCGTTCCCGCTGAGATATTACCTAATCATTTTAATAAGAAAGGCGCTTTGATCGACGCGAAAGAGATCGATGCCGTGAATCCGGAACGTGCTTCCGCCGGTACGCAGTTCTGTTTTGTGCAAGGGAAAGTCTTGGACGACGACAAGGAGCTTGCGGAGAAAGAGGCTCGTATCAACGAGATCCGCCGCAACTGGTTGTACTATAAATTCCGGGATGAGCTGAAAAAGCAAGATCCTTCCTTGGCCGCCGATTCCTTGGAGAATGAGTTACATGCCCGTGCGTCCATCTTGGTGGAAGATACGTTGGCGGTATTAGGCCCGGTAGTGATCCCGGCCGAACGGCGTGAGATTTATAAGACGATCGGTGGCGTTCCGCATCTGGATGGCTCGGTAACGATCTTTGGCGAGGTAGTGGAAGGCTTCGATATCGTAGAGAAGATCTCCGTGGTAAAGACGGATAAGAACGATCGTCCTTTACACGACGTGATGATTAAATCGACGAAGGTTTTCCAGAAATAATAACAATGCCTATTATAAGGAGGTAACGATGCCCATTGTAAGCTCCTTATAATGGGCATCGTAAACACTTTAGAATGGGCATTGTTAAAACCCTCGGATAGCTCTTGTTATACGAGGCTGATCGCTAGCTTGTTATACTAAAAGTATCATCAATCATATTTGGCTCTCGAGCCATTCCAGATACTTCTTTACTCCCTCCGTATCTTCCGCCTCGGGGCTCCAAGGCGCTAGGTTCTCCGGTGCTAGCGGCGCGAACGGCCCTTGCTTTATCTCATAAATAACCGATCCGGATTCCAGTACCAGAAGCCCGTGCCATGTCCCGGCCTTGATCTCCGCTCCATAAGCGCCTTCCTTTGGATTCAGTATCGTTTTCTCCGTGATATTCCCTTCCTCGTCAAACAAGAATACCGCTACCTTCCCACGTAGCAACAAGAAGATCTCGTCTTTCGCCGGATTTAAATGCCGGTGCGGACGCAAATACGTACCGGGCTCCATGGCATTCAGTAACCGATTGATCGGATCATCCAATCTCTCATGGAAATTATAGTTCATTCGCAGGCGGGGAGACTGCAAGGCTTTGGCCTGGGTCTCGTCGAGTAATTGTTCGTTGATTATCTTCATCTCTGTATCTTATTGTATTTCTGAGCCACGAATATACGAAATATTTATTGGTCAATGCTTGATATTCCTTATCTTTGCGCCTTGATCATACATATTCTTGAGTCTGAAAATTAAATATTTATGTTATTTAATTCCATAGAGTTCCTTATATTCCTGCCATTGGTTTTCTGGTTACTGGTTTGTTTTCAAGTCTTTGCGGTGGCAAAATCTATTTGTGGTAGCTGTTAGTTACCTGTTCTACGGATGGTGGGACTGGCGCTTTTTGCTGCTGATCCTGTTTACGTCGTTATGCAGTTACTTGAGTGGAGTCTATTTGGAGAAATGCGCTGGCAACCAGTTGGTCCAAAAGTGGATAAGTGCCGGTAATATTTTACTGAACCTTTCGATCTTGGGCGTATTTAAGTACTTTGATTTTTTTACCGAGAATTTGGTAAATGTCCTTCACCTATTGGGCTGGGATGCCGATTACGTGACGTTGAATATCTTGCTCCCTGTCGGGATCAGTTTTTATACGTTTCAGGCTTTGAGCTATACGATTGATGTTTACCAAGGTAAAAAATCAAGGCGACTCATGATATCGTGGCATTCTTCGCTTATATCAGTTTCTTCCCCAATTAGTGGCGGGCCCGATAGAACGGGCTACCCATTTGTTGCCTCAGTTTCTCCGGCCTCGTAATTTCGATTGTGATCTGGCGTTGGATGGTATACGCCAGATGCTTTGGGGATTTTTCAAGAAAGTGGTGGTTGCCGATAACTGCGCTTTGTTCGTGAACGGTGTGTTTGAGAATTACCAGACGTTGGATGGGAGTACCTTGTTTCTGGGGGCTTTCTTCTTTACGATACAGATTTACGGTGATTTTTCCGGATACTCGGATATAGCGATCGGCTGTGCCCGGTTATTTGGCATAGACCTTATGCAGAACTTTAAGTATCCTTATTTCTCTCGGGATATAGCGGAGTTTTGGCGGCGTTGGCATATATCGTTGACGACTTGGTTCCGGGATTATATCTATATACCGCTAGGGGGGAGCCGGGCCGGAAAATGGAAGAGCTTCCGGAATACCCTTGTTATTTTCTTGGTAAGTGGGTTCTGGCACGGGGCTAACTGGACGTTTGTGGCATGGGGAGCGTATCATGCATTGTTGTTTCTGCCATTGTTATTGTTGGGTCAAAATAGGAGGTATAGAGATTCCGTGGCGGAAAACAGTTTCCTTCCCTCTGTGAAGGAATTGACACAGATGGGAGTTACGTTTCTACTGGTCTTATTGGGATGGATTCTGTTCCGGTCGGAAGATATATCTCAAGCGGCTGTGTATCTCGAGCGGATGTTCAATGTCTCGTTATTCTCGGCTCCTCAGCTTGTGGGCTTGGGATTCGGGCAACTCCTGCTGAAGAAATGTTTCTTTTTCACGGCTCTTATGTTCGTCGTGGAATGGATCGGCCGAAAACAAGCGCATGGGTTGATGATAGAGGACCTGAGCCTTCCGGTTCGGTATGTTATCTATACGGTATTGCTGATTATCATCTATGGTTTCGACGCCAGTAATCCACAAGGTTTCATTTATTTTCAATTCTGATAAGTATGAGAAGGTTCTTTATAGCTATATTCCGGTATTTAGGGGTGGTAGGATGTTTAGGGTTGCTTAGTTGCCTGCTGATCCGCTCTTATTTTCATATAAGCGTACCCAGCCTCAAGAGTGATCCGGAAGTGGAGGTATTGATTTTGGGAGATTCCCATCCTTTACATTCGATATCCGCCGATATGCTGGGGAAATCGAGGAATGACGCTAAATCCAGTGAGAATTATTTCAATACCTATATCGATTTATGCTTGAAAGCGCCTTACCTTCCCCATTTGAAAACCGTGATATTGGGGTTTGGTTACCACACGTTTACCGTGGCCGATGATTCCTATCAGGATGAGTTTCCTGCCTATATGTCTATTTATCCCCATCTGAAGGAGCGGGAGGATTTGCGACCTTTGGTACAGGAGGCTGTTTCGCCGGTAACCCGTAAGGAGGTCATGTATTCGTATGAGTTTGGCGTTCCGTTCAAGAATTGCGTAGCTGAGATTAAAAGGAATGTGATCGAGCGTATTTTCACGGGGGCGACCGGGGAACACTAGACGTTATTATCGATCGTCATTACTATGATGATAAGGGTGCTTATTTATTGCCATCCTCATTTCAACAAGAGATGTTGGGGCGAATCGTAGAGGAATGTAAGAAGCGGGATCTGTCTCTTATTTTGTACAATGCCCCTGTTTCCACGGAATATATGGAACGGGTTCCTTCGAGTTATCGAGAATTGACGGATTCTTTGGCTCGGGAATACGTGGATGATAAAACGGTCTTTTATTTGAATTATACGGCTGTACCGTTACCTGATTCTTGCTATAGGGACGCTGATCATTTGAATGAAATCGGTATCCATAGATTTACCCCGTTGTTAAAAGATACCTTGACTTGTTTGGGGGTAATTTCGGAATAGTTTTCGTATATTTGTAGAATAAACGATCGAATTAAATATACCACATGAAAGGAAACCCGCTTTATATCCTGCTTTGGCTATTCCTTATTCTTTGCTTTGCCTGTTCGCCCGGTAAAAAAGAAAAGAAATATGTCATCGGTGTATCTCAATGCTCGATGACGGATATTTGGCGTCAATCCATGATACGTGATATGGAAGTAGAGGCTTTAAATCATCCGGAGATCGAGTTGGTCGTAATGGATGCTAGTCAGGATAATGATACTCAGATCAGCCAGATAAAAGGTTTTATCAAGAAAAAGGTGGATTTGCTGATTATATCGTCGAATGAGACCGAGCCTGTTACGCCTGTCGCTGTTGAGGCGTACAGGGCTGGTATTCCCACTATCATATTGGACCGGAAAATTAATAGCGATGAATATACGACGTATATTGGAGCGGATAATTACGAGATCGGTCGTTCGATCGGAATGTACATCAGCTCCTTGATCAAGGGGGAGACAACGATTTTAGAGATATGGGGACGAAGAGGCTCTTCCTCCGCTACAGAAAGACATCAAGGTTTTGTCGATGCGATGTCTATTGATCCGAATGTGAAGATCCGGGAGTTGGATGGGTATTGGTATAAGGAGAATGCCTATGAGGAAGTCTTGAAGCTGGATTCCATAGAGGATGTCGATATCGTTTTCGCTCATAATGATATGATGGCCTTAGGGGCCCGTGAGGCGATTGAGGAGCGAGATTCGTCGCTGGTGGGGCACGTGGAATTTATAGGCGTGGATGGACTCTTGGGAGGAGGCTTGGGCGTGGAGGCGGTTGCGCAGGGTAAGTTGGATGCCTCTTTTTATTATCCGACAGGTGGTGGGGTGGCTATTAAGGTAGCATGGCAGATCTTAAGCGGACAAGCTTATACGAAAAAGTATGCGTTAAGCACCGCTATGATCGATAAGACCAACGCCGGTACCCTTTATTTACAATCAGACCGGTTGGTAGAATATCAACGCCAGATCGAGAAACAGCGTGCGAATTTGTCGCAATTGCTCTCGAAATATAACTTTCTTTATAGTTCCTTGATTATTATCTTGATATTGGCGCTTTTGTTGGGTGGTTCCGCTATTTACACGGTTTATATTAATCTTAAAGTGCGCCAGAAGAATCATTTGTTGAATGAGAGAAATCGTTTGGTACAACAACAGAAAGAGGAACTCTCGGTAGCGAACCAGCGTATCGAGCAAGTCACGACACAGAAATTGCAGTTCTTTACGAATGTATCTCACGAGATAAAGACTCCTTTGACCTTGATTCTAGGGCCTCTGAACAAGATGGCGCAAGATGCCCCGGCAGGCGCTTTTGCGGATGATATCCGCATCGTTAAGAAGAATGCGGAACGCTTGAAACGTGTGATCGACCAATTGCTGGATTTCCGGAAGATAGAGAATAATAAGATGGGATTGCGGGTTACTAAGATGGATTTGGTCTTTTTAATCCAAGAGGTGAAATCTTATTTTAATACTCTGGCCCAGAGTAAGCGAATTGATTATACCTTCCTGCATGAAATGAATTCTCTTTTTGTTTGGGTGGATACGGACAAAATGGAGAAGATATTAACGAACTTGCTTTCGAACGCTTTTAAGTTTACCCCGGAGCAGGGGAAGATTACGATTCGTTTGCGGGAGGAGGAGACGGAGGTTGTCTTATCGGTGGAAGATAATGGAGAGGGTATTCCCCCGGAAAACCTAGCCTCCGTATTCGAGCGCTTTTTTACAAGCGGGCAAAGCTATGCTCCGGGAACGGGTATCGGACTGCATCTGACACGGGAATTTGTCCTTATGCATAAAGGCTCGATCCACGTGGAAAGCGAGCAAGGCGAACGGACAGTGTTTACCGTTCAGATCCCGAAAGGTAAATCTCATTTTGATGAATCTTGTGTCTTTCTGTCGAATGCGACAGAATCGTCCTCTGGTGTAGCGCATTTGGATATATCCCAAGTTCAAGAAACGTTGAATAAGAAATATGATTATATGATCTTGATCGTTGAGGATGATTGGGATATTCGCGCTTATTTACAGCATGAGTTGTCCGGGAATTTTAATGTACTTGTAGCGGAGAATGGTGCCAAGGCCTTGGATATTCTATTGAAGGAAAATGTATCACTGGTCGTCAGTGACGTGATGATGCCGGAGATGAATGGCTTCGAGCTTTGCCGCCGGGTTAAGTCGGATATGGCCCTCAGTCATATCCCGGTAATCTTGCTTACGGCTCTTTCGGATGACAGTCAACGCTTGTATGGATTTGAGGGGGGAGCGGATGAATATATCCAGAAACCGTTCAATATCGAGATCGTGAAATTACGTATCATTAAATTGTTGGAAGAACGTAATCGTTTGCGAGAGGTTTTCTTGAAAGAGTCTCAATCGCCTGCGGGACTTTCCATCGAGACAAAAGGGAAGGTAGAGAGTCTGGATGATTTGTTTATGCGTAAGTTTATCGCTTTGATAGAGGAGAATTATAGCGATCCCGATTTCAGTATAGAGAAAGGCAGTGAGAAACTGGGCCTGTCTCGTGTGCATTTATATCGAAAGGTGAAGGAGTTGTCCGGGATTACCCCTACGGACTTTTTGCGTAACTATCGTTTGAAAAAGGCATCCGCCCTATTGAAGCAGCGATCCGGAACGATTAGCGAGGTTGCTTATGCCACGGGATTCGGCTCGCCGGCCTATTTCTCCAAATGCTTTAAAGCGGTTTATAATATAACGCCAACCGAGTTTATAGAGTCTTTGTAAGGATGCTGCTTGTACAGATGTTACATACGGGTAACGTCTGTTATTGTCCCTTGAAAATAAATCTTTTATGTAACTTGTGTGATTTATCTTGTAGCTATAGTTATCGTTGTATTTATAACGATGATATACTTTTGCGGTGTCGATAAGTACGAAAGTTGTTTTTAATAGAAAGACCATGGAACAGGTGACTGAATCAAGACGTAAACCAATTGTCGTTGGGATTGGAGAATTATTATGGGATATGCTTCCTTCCGGGAAAAAAGGCTGGGGGGCCCCGATTAATTTTGTCTATCATGCGTCTTGCCTAGGTGCTGAGGGATATGCTATCAGCGCTGTCGGAGATGATGAGTTGGGTAAAGAGATCGTTGATGAGTTGGATAAGAATCATATCCAGCATTTGATCGAGAAAGTGCCTTACCCGACGGGAACCGTTCAGGTAGAGTTACGAGAAGGTATCCCTACTTATACGATTCATGAGCGAGTGGCTTGGGATCATATATCGCCTACATCCGATGCGATTGATTTGGCGGAGAAAGCGGACGCTATTTGTTTCGGTACATTAGCCCAGCGTTCCCGTCAGTCCCGGGAGACGATACAAGCGATCTCGTCGTTTGCGCCGAAAGACGCTTATCGTTTGCTGGATATCAATCTTCGCCAGCGATACTATGATAAGGAGTTGATCGAGGAGTCTTTGTACTTAGCGAATGTGTTGAAGGTGAATGATGAGGAGTTTAACGTTCTTCGGGACTTATTCGGCTTGAATGGAACTGAGAGGGAAGTGGCTTTATGGTTTATTGAGAAATACGGCCTTCGGATGTTTGTCTTGACTGCGGGGAGCTCCCATAGTACGATTTATACGAGAGAGAGATCTCTACGTTGCCCACGCCGGAGGTCACGGTGGCGGATACGGTCGGGGCGGGGGATGCTTTTTCGGGGGCTCTAATCATTTCGCTCTTAAAGGGGAAGTCCTTAAGCGAGGCCCATCATTTCGCTGTAAAGACAGCGGCTTTCGTTTGTACGAAAGAAGGTGCGTGGCCGGTTTATGAAGAGTAATTCGTTTATATCATATGTGTTTAGATGTTTTGAGTTTATACAATTTCGAATAGGTATTACGTTTTTAAGGTAAAAAGGTTGTTAGGATATAAGAAGAGAAAGGCAAAAAGAAAAAAGATGGTTTTTGTTTTAGGTTAAGTTAGATTAGATTGGTGAAAAGTGGCTCGGCTGTTGAAGTCGGGCTATTTTTATGTCCTTATGTTTCCTTCAAATAGAATGGTCTCGATAACCTGCAAGATTCTTCTTACAGGCTAACGAGACCTTCCGCTTTTATCTTTTCTGATAGCTTACAATTAATAAGCTCTCTCCAATAACCAAGCATCTTGGAAGTTAGGAGCGTATTTCGCCTTGATGGCGTCACGGCTATCGGCGGCGTCCGCTTTATTGTCGAAGCTAGCGACGATCACACGCAACATCCCTTGCTCGTTCTCGCCCAACACTGCGTTGTAACCATCATTCTGCATACGTTCTTTTAATGCGTAAGCGTTTGTCTTGTTCTTGAAACTACCGACAACGACGCTATAACGTTTCAGACGGCTGGCGTCCTCACCTTGAGCGGCGTTGATTTTTTCCGTACGAGTGGTAGCCGTAGAGGTTCTGGGTTTTGAGACAGGAGCGACCTCAACAACTTCTTCCTCTTGTTCTACAACCTCAACAGGAGCTGTCGACTCTTTTTCTTTGGCCTGTTCGTAAGCAGCCTTGTACGCGCTCTGTTTAGGTTTACATGAGCCGAGTGCTAATACCATACATACAGCGGCTCCAAATAACCAAATCTTATTCATACTGTTCAGTTCTTATAATTACTTGTGCAAAGATATAAATTATATTTACTAATTTCGCACACAGAATATAATATATTATAACGGCATGAATAAATCTATCGGAACAATGATTATGGCAACATCCCTACTGTTAGGTGCTTGCAATCCGGCTACGGATGTGAACGTGAAGGAGACCGGCGATAAGAACCTTATCGGGAAGTCGGACATCCGGATCAAAGACGGCCGCATGACCCCGGAGGCTTTGCGGGCCATGGGACGTATCGGCGGTATGAACGTATCTCCGGACGGGAAAAGAGTGGTGTATACGGTGGCGTACTATAGTGTACCGGAAAACAAGAGCAACCGTGAGGTCTTCGTGATGAACGCGGACGGATCGGATAATAAGCAAATCACGAAAACCGGATTCGCTGAGAACGAGGCCGTATGGATCAAAGGAGGAACCAAGATCGCTTTCTTATGTAACGAGAGCGGTAGCAGCCAGCTTTGGGAAATGAATCCGGATGGGACGGACCGTAAGCGACTTTCCGATTATGATAAGGATATCGAGGGTTTCGCTTTCTCTCCCGATGAGAAAAAGGTCTTGTTTATCTCGCAAGTGAAAACCGTGAACAGTACCGCTGATAAATATCCGGATTTGGATAAGGCGACAGGTGTTATCATTACGGATTTAATGTACAAGCATTGGGATGAGTGGGTGACTACCGTTCCGCATCCTTTTGTCGCCGATTTCGATGGCGAATCGATCAGCAATCCTGTGGATGTGATGGAGGGCGAGTTGTTTGAGAGCCCGATGAAGCCGTTTGGCGGTATCGAGCAATTGGCTTGGAACACTACCTCGGACAAGATTGCCTATACCAGCCGCAAAAAGACGGGTAAAGAATATGCGATCTCCACGAATTCGGATATTTATGTATATGATCTGAATACGAAGCAAACGACCAATATAACGGAAGAGAACAAGGGATATGATACGAATCCCACCTATTCTCCGGACGGAAAGAGCATCGCTTGGTTAAGTATGGAACGGGATGGTTACGAGGCGGATCAAAATCGCTTGATGGTAATGAATCTGGAGACGGGTGAGAAAACATTCGTAAGCAAGGATTTTGACTCCAACGTGGACTCTTATTGCTGGAGCGCTGATTGCGAGCGTATCTATTTCACGGGCGTTTGGCATGGCGAGTCGCAGGTTTATCAGATAGACTTGGCGAATGGCAATAAGATTACCCCCGCTGACCGAAGGTATGTACGATTACGCCTCTGTCGCTCTTCTGGGCGATAAGCTGATCGCTCAACGTCATTCCATGAGCATGGGAGACGAGATCTATTCGATCGATTTGACAGGGGATCATACGGTAACTCAACTTACGTTCGAGAACAAGCATATTTACGACCAGCTTACGATGGGTAAGGTGGAGGAGCGTTGGATGAAGACGACAGATGGCAAGCAGATGCTAACGTGGGTTATCTATCCGCCTCAGTTCGATCCGAATAAGAAGTATCCTACCTTGTTGTTCTGTGAGGGTGGCCCGCAAAGCCCTGTTAGCCAGTTCTGGTCTTACCGCTGGAATTTCCAGATCATGGCGGCTAATGATTATATTATCGTGGCACCGAACCGTCGGGGGCTTCCCGGATTTGGCTTGGAATGGAATGAGGCTGTCAGTGGCGATTATGGCGGACAATGCATGAAAGACTATTTCACCGCTATTGACGAGGTAGCCAAGGAACCGTATGTAAATAAGGATCGCTTGGGGTGTGTAGGTGCCAGCTTCGGCGGATTCTCCGTATATTGGTTGGCAGGTCATCATGATAAACGTTTCAAGGCGTTTATCGCCCACGATGGTATCTTTAATATGGAAATGCAGTATCTGGAAACGGAAGAGATGTGGTTCGCCAATTGGGATATGGGTGGAGCGTACTGGGAAAAGCAAAACGCTACGGCTCAGCGTACATTCGCGAACTCCCCGCATAAGTTCGTGGACAAATGGGATACGCCTATCCTTTGTATCCATGGAGAGAAGGATTACCGGATCTTGGCTAATCAAGGAATGGCAGCGTTTAACGCCGCGGTTCTTCGGGGTGTACCGGCCGAGTTGCTGATTTATCCGGATGAGAACCATTGGGTATTGAAGCCCCAGAATGGCGTTCTATGGCAACGCACATTCTTTGAGTGGTTGGATATGTGGTTGAAGAAATAAAATTTGAAGGCCGTCCCCAAAGTATATAGCTTTGATGGACGGCCTTCTTTTCTCAACGCAATAACAAACTAAGCGATAGTAATATCCTTATCCAAATAAATATCTTGAATTGAATGAAGTAACTCCACGCCGTCTTTCATCGGACGTTGGAACGCCTTTCTTCCGCTAATCAGCCCCATGCCACCCGCACGTTTGTTTATGACAGCAGTGACGACAGCGTCTTTAAGATCTGAGGCGCCATGAGATTCCCCGCCGGAGTTGATAAGCCCGACACGTCCCATATAATTATTGGCTACTTGGTAACGGCAGAGGTCGATCGGATGTTCTGTCGTTAACTCTGTGTACATCTTTTGATCGATCTTCCCGAAATTGATAGCGGTGAAACCTCCGTTGTTCTCCGGTAGCTTCTGCTTGATGATATCGGCCTTGATCGTGACACCAAGGTGATTAGCCTGTCCGGTCAAATCGGCTGCCGCGGAATAGTCGATGCCATCCTTTTTAAAAGAGCTGTTTCGTAAATAGCACCATAATACGGTCGCCATACCTAGTTCATGGGCATACTCGAATGCGTCGGCAATCTCGACTAGCTGACGTCGGCTTTGCTCTGATCCGAAATAGATCGTGGCCCCTACAGCTACGGCGCCCATATTCCATGCTTCCTTCACCGTACCGAATACGATTTGATTGTAAGAATTCGGATAAGTAAGAAGCTCATTATGATTTAGTTTTACCAAGAATGGAATCTTATGAGCATATTTTCGTGCGACTGACCCTAGTATGCCGAACGTAGAAGCGACTGCGTTGCAACCACCCTCGATCGCTAATTTTACGATATTCTCCGGATCGAAATAAATGGGGTTTGGAGCGAAGGAAGACCCTGCGGTATGCTCGATATCTTGATCTACCGGGAGGATAGAAACATATCCGGTGTTAGCTAATCTTCCGTGCCCCAACAAGGTTTGCAGACTATTGAGAGTCTGTATGTTTCTATCTGAATTGCCCCACACATCGTCCACGCAAGTGGGTGATGGAAGATGAAGCAGCGATTTATCAATAGTCTTACATACGTGATTTAAATAATAATCACTTTTGTCTCCTAATAAACTAATAATCTTTGATGTATCCATATAAATAAATATTTACTTAGTAAACAATCGCTGTCAAAAATAAGTTCCATAGTTTTTATCGATTAACACATAGAATTAATCTATCGATGAATTATGGTAGTATCGGATAGTTTAGTTAATTTTGTGCCATACAACCAATAAAAATTTTGCGATATATGAAAAAAGAAATGGATTTGCACAGTATGTGGTTATGTACACGAAGGTGATGAGGCTCCTGAGTTCTGCCCTCAATGTAAACAACCGAAAAGCAAATTTAAGGAATTAGTAGAGACAGAAGGTGCGTTGCAGTTCGTTGACGAACATGTACTAGGTGTTGCTAAAGGTGTAGACCCAGTGATTTTGGGAGGTCTGAACGCTCACTTTATGGGAGAATGTACCGAAGTTGGTATGTATTTGGCCATGAGCCGTCAAGCAGACCGTGAGGGTTATCCTGAGGTAGCTGAGGCATTCAAGCGTTACGCTTGGGAAGAGGCTGAGCACGCTGCTAAGTTCGCAGAGCTTCTTGGCGACGTAGTTTGGGATACGAGGACTAACTTGAAAAAAAGCGTATGGAAGCTGAGGCTGGCGCATGCGAGGACAAGAAACGTATCGCTACATTGGCTAAACAACAGAATTTGGACGCAATCCATGATACCGTACATGAGATGTGCAAAGACGAGGCACGTCATGGCAAAGGATTTGAAGGTTTATATAATCGTTATTTCAAGTCAATTAGAGGTATTAGTTATATGTTTTAAAGAGGGGCGTTCTGTGAAGAATGCCCTTTTTGTATTTGATAAAGTAATTTTAGCCTTTCAAGAGAATAACGATACTATATTTTATGTACTTTTGTACACGTCAACCACAAGGAAAGATGCCGGAGTGGTCGATCGGGCCGCACTCGAAATGCGGTGAACGGGCAACTGTTCCCTGGGTTCGAATCCCAGTCTTTCCGCTTGATAACTATGACTTATCCACGCAGAATACTAAATGAAGCATATCGATATTGCGATAATGTTTTATGAAATTTGCGATTTCCCTCATATCGTTTCTTAGTGCTACTTTTTGAGAGGGGATATTTGTGTCCCGTATGATGGAGTATACTTTGTCGAAGTTAAGGATATTGAAGGCGTATTCCTTACAAGCTATGGCGGCCTCGGTAGCATAACCTTTATGCCAGTATTCCGCCCTAAGCAAATAACCGATCTCCGGAACCTGTTGACCGTTGAATTCTTGATAGGTGAGACCACACTGACCGATAAGCTCTCCGCTGCCTTTCTCTATCATCCCCCATAAGCCAAAGCCATCGTTTTGATACCTCCTTAATTGCTTATCAAGCCATTCTTGTACCTCTTTTTTACTGAACGCTCCTTCGTAAGCGTACATTACAATCGGATCTTGTAAAAGCTTACAGATATCATCAAAATCATCTTGTTTTAATTCCCTTAATAGGAGTCGCTTTGTCTTTAGTATCATCTCTTTCATACGATATTTTTTTCTTGTCTTCTCAAATTGTTGGATGACTAGTTAGAATATATCGCTCAAGGAATACCGGAGTTGATCCATCATCAACGGCACTTCCGCCTCCTCGATTCCCGCTACAAGAAGATCGGGGATATCTTGATTGAACTGCTCTTGGAACTTCGAGAAATCACCGGACTCTTTCTCCACGGCTTTTTTATAAAAAGCAAGCGCTCCCTTTATATTCTGTAATGCCCATTCCGTATGTCCCGCATTCAAGAAATCTTGGGTGTTGGGTTGATTATCCATGATCTTTTTGTAATAATTACGGGCCTGATCGTATTTACCGGTCAAGAAAGAACACCAAGCGATCGGACGCCAAGCCTTCGTGCTTTTATTGTCCAGATAATCTACCTTGAAATAATATTTCAGCGCCTCATTATAATTCTTGAGTTCAAGATGGCAGTGGCCGATACATATTTGGATCGATAAATCATCCGGATTGAAAGCCTCGTAACGATGATAGTATTTCAACGCTTCTTCCGGTTGCTTTAAGGTACGGTAACAACCGGCGATCCGGCGAATAACCCATTTACTGTCCGGATTGATAAGATCCGCATGTAAATAAGCCTCCAAGGCGCCTTGTATATCGCCATTCATTTGTTTGCAGTAACCGATTTTCTGGAATAAGATATCACTTTCTTGATTTGCATCGGATAAGCGATTGTAGATCGTGAGCGCGTCGAGGAAGTAATTCTTCCGGAGATAATACTCCGCTATAGTTGTCAAACTTTCCTCATCACTGACGTAAGGCTGCAAAATTGGCAGGTTATGAAAGTCTAGCGCAGATGTAAATATGTCATCAAAATCCAGATGTCCCGGATAAAGTTTGAAGAAACGATACAAGTCCTGTATGTACTGTCCGGATATGATTTCCAGTTTTCCCCGTTTACTGATCAATTCCTCCTTCGTTTGCTGAATCATCTCGGAGGCTTGGCTACCAAATTGTCCCATCATCATTTGACGGGCTTGATCCGGCAATTGCATCATACTGAAATATAAGGAGTATTTATCGGAATTACACATGAATGCCGCAAGAGTCATGGAATCTAGCATGTCCTTTTCCGTTTGATTCTTGCTCAACTGATTGCCAAAAGCGGAATGCTCGGTCGTGAATGGCATGAACCAGTTACCCAGTTCCCGGAAAAAGGGGAAATGCTTTAGGTGCACGAAAGTAGAGTGCATTACGTCCGCGCCTTCTTGTTGCAGTTCGCTGAACTCCTCCATTTTCTTCCCTAAGGAGCTGTTCGATAACATATTCTGCCACTCCGGATTCATCTCGTTTCCGAGAAGTTCCGGATTGATATCCTTTAAGTTTATCTTTTGACTGATTTTAGGGCCTAGCTTGATCATCTCCGGAATGATCTCGTCTTGTAGCTTACGGGTGATCTTCTCTGTCTCACGGGCTAGGATAAAACGAAGGGTAATCGTTCGGATCGCTTTCGTAAAATTAGGAAATCCCTCGGATAAAGCCGCTAGTCGATCCGCTATCTGCGGATATAGCGCCGTACGTTTCCTATAGGTATAGAGCGTCAGGAGAATCCCGATCAACGCGCGGTAACGAATCTCGTCTTCTTGGATATTGGCCGCATCGAATAATAATAGCAGTTTCTCCTTATCGAAAGCGGCTTGCAATCCCAACATTAATGCCGATACGATTTGGCTACCGATGATAAAAGGCAACTCTTGGTCATTCAATAGGTTCCTGATGGAGGCTATTTCTTCCTTATTGAGAGGATTCGAGGTCCAGATCTTATTGAATAATAGGATCGTGTCGGATTCGATTTGCTGCTGCTCCGTGATGGTTCCGGTCGGAGTCTCTATCTTCACCAAAGAGGCGTTTCTCAAAACCTTGTGGAGCTGGTCATAGTTGGTAAGCTCCTTTTGCATCATTCGCCTACGGCTATAATAGGAGAGAGGCGAATCTACCGATAAGGCCTTGTGCTTCACTATATCCGCGAACTCATAGCTGGATGCGATCAAGTTGTTGTATATCTGGTCTTGCATCGGATCTTTAGCCCCCTCGATCCGGTATCGCAACATATATTTATAAGTATCTTGTAGCTCGTTCAACCTGTCTTGGAATGAGTACTCACGTATTCCCGCTATTAAACCTTGGAGAAAATCGAACGCATTCTTTAGCTCCTTTTCGTCTAATGAACCGATAATTCGGTTGTATGCTTTATTTATTTCTTGTATTGTCATATACTATTAACAACAAATGGTATGCCAAAAGTATAGTATTTAGGCTAAATTTCCTATCTTCGCGTACCTAAAAATAAATTTAGCAGATGAAGAATATCCGCAATTTCTGTATTATTGCTCATATTGACCATGGGAAAAGTACCTTGGCAGACCGTTTGCTTGAGTATACCAAGACAGTAGAAGGTAAAGACATGCAAGCTCAAGTCCTTGACGACATGGATTTAGAGCGTGAGCGTGGTATTACGATCAAGAGCCATGCGATCCAGATGAAGTATAATTATAAGGGTGAAGAATATATACTGAACCTGATCGATACTCCGGGGCACGTGGACTTCTCGTATGAGGTTTCCCGCTCTATCGCCGCCTGCGAGGGTGCGTTGCTGATCGTGGACGCGGCCCAAGGTATTCAGGCGCAAACCATCTCTAACCTGTATATGGCGATAGAGAATGACTTAGAGATTATTCCGGTGATGAACAAGATCGACTTGCCTAGCGCCATGCCGGAGGAGGTCGAAGACCAGATCGTGGAACTGTTGGGCTGCCCTCGCGAGGATATCTTACGAGCGAGCGGAAAGACAGGCGAGGGAGTGACCGAGATCTTGAATACGATCGTGGAGAAGGTCCCGGCTCCGAAAGGTGATCCGGAGGCCCCGTTGCAGTGTTTGATTTTTGACTCCGTCTTTAATCCGTTCCGTGGTATTATCGCTTACTTCAAGGTGGTAAACGGCGTGATCCGTAAAGGTGACCATGTGAAGTTTATCGCTACGGGAAAAGAGTATGACGCCGACGAGGTAGGTATATTGAAATTAGATATGTGCCCCCGTGAGGAGATACGGACGGGAGACGTAGGATATATCATTTCCGGTATCAAGACGTCCCGGGAGGTGCGTGTCGGTGATACGATCACTCATGTGTCTCGCCCGGCTAAAGACGCGATCGCCGGTTTTGAGGAGGTGAAGCCGATGGTCTTCGCCGGTGTCTATCCAATCGATAGCGAGGATTTCGAGAACCTTCGTGCGTCATTGGAGAAATTACAGTTGAACGACGCTTCCTTGACTTTCCAGCCGGAGAGTTCCGCCGCGCTGGGTTTTGGGTTCCGTTGCGGTTTCTTGGGCTTGTTGCATATGGAGATTGTTCAGGAGCGTTTGGATCGTGAGTTCAATATGGATGTGATAACCACTGTACCGAACGTTTCTTATATCGTGCATACAAAGAAAGGGGAGGAGATCGAGGTACATAATCCGGGAGGCTTGCCGGACCCGACCTTGATTGATCATATCGACGAGCCGTTTATCCGTGCTTCCGTGATCACGAACACTACCTATATCGGCCCGATCATGACACTCTGTCTGGGTAAGCGTGGCGTCCTGCTTAAGCAAGAATATATTTCTGGTGATCGTGTCGAGATTCATTATGACTTGCCGTTGGGCGAGATCGTAATCGACTTTTATGATAAGTTGAAGAGTATTTCAAAAGGGTACGCTTCTTTCGATTACCATTTACATGATTTCCGTCCCAGTAAGTTGGCTAAATTAGATATCCTGTTGAACGGTGAGCCGGTAGACGCTTTGTCTACATTGACGCACGTGGATAATAGCGTTACTTTCGGACGTCGTATGTGCGAGAAACTGAAAGAGTTGATCCCCCGCCAGCAATTCGATATCGCTATCCAAGCGGCGATAGGCGCTAAGATTATCGCTCGTGAGACAATTAAGGCTGTCCGTAAAGACGTGACGGCGAAATGTTATGGAGGCGATATCTCCCGTAAGCGTAAATTGCTGGAAAAACAGAAAGAGGGAAAGAAACGAATGAAGCAGATCGGTACGGTAGAAGTTCCGCAAAAAGCGTTCCTGGCCGTATTGAAGCTGGATTAGAAAGTCAATGGAATCCGTTCGCTAACTCAATGGATTTATAAAGAAAAAGTCAATGGATTCTGTAACGGATTCCATTGACTTTTTTATATAAATGGGTCACTTCTCGTTCACGAGCCGTATCCCGCCATCTTCCAGCGTGATAAGATGTTGCTTATAGAGTGCCCCGATCGCTTGTTTGAAAGCTTTCTTGCTACAGCGGAATAAGGAATAGATCACGTCCGGATCGCTCTTGTCGTGTACCGGGATGTATCCCCCTTGTGTTTTCATCGCTTCCAGAATGACGCCGGCGATCCCCTCTACCTTTTGGTAGCCTTGCGGCGTTAGGCTCACATCTATCTTATCATCCTCACGTACCTCTTTTTATATAGCCTTTCAGATGCTCGCCTTTCTCAAGACGCTGGAATACCTCATTATAATAGATCAATCCCCAATGCTGGTTATTGATGATCACCTTATAGCCAAGATCCGTCTCGTCGGCTACCAATAATTGAACCTCTTGATTCTGCTCGTAATCGATAGGGGTATTGTTCAAGAACTTCTCGATACGTGCGGATGCCATGATACGTCCTGTCACATGATCCAGCCGGACATAGACCAAGTACCATTTCCCCTCTCTCATCGGCATTTTCTGCTCCTTGAAAGGAACGAGCAAATCTTTCATGATACCCCATTCCAGAAATGCGCCGGCATTATTCACGTCTTTTACCTCCATGAACTGGAACTCCCCGACCGTTGCCAGAGGACGTGCGGTAGTAGCGATCAACCTCCCTTCATTATCATGATAAATAAACACCTCGACCTCATCCCCGGGCTTCACGTTTTTAGGTACGTAACGAGTCGGCAACAAGATCTCCACCCCGTTACCGCCATCCAGATAAACCCCGAAGTCAAGGTCTTTCACTATTTTCAGCGTGTTATATTTTCCTATCTCAACCATATGTTTTTGTTTTGTCACAAACTTACGCAATAATCATGAAAAAAGCGGTAAAAACAACTATAATTTTGATTTAGCATGCAGCAATATCTAGACAATTGCATCGTTATAGAAGTATCTTTATACTTGTGGTCCTTTTGAGACCTCATGTTCAAACTAAAAAACGTATATTTGCACCTTATTTGAAGAAAACAAAGATTATGAAAGTGAAATTAGTATCAGTAGTGGCATTGTTTGTCTTATTGTTAGGGGCTTGTTCTGTTCCTAAAGATGTGGTTTATTTCCAAGGAGTGGATGCCTTGACCCCCGAACAGGTGAGTAAGATGAATCAAGCTTATACCTCGAAGATTTGCCCTGATGACTTACTTACGATAACCGTTACGGCATGGGATCCGACAGTCGTTACTCCCTTTAATCCCCCTGTATATGCCTATGCAACTCAAGGTGAGGCTACGACGGTTTCTTCTGGTCAATTAAGAACGTATTTGGTTGATCAGGAAGGTGACATAAATTTCCCTGTTTTGGGAAAGATCCATGTGGCGGGATTGACCAAGCAACAGTTAAGTGATAAAATGCAAGAAATGATCTCCCCTTATGTGAAAGATGCTTTGGTTAATGTACAGATTGTTAATTATAAGGTCACGATGATGGGTGAGGTCTCTCGGCCGGGTGCGATTTCCGTGAAAAATGATCGTCTTTCAATTTTAGATGCTATCGGTCAGGTCGGTGATTTGACAATTAACGCAAACCGTAAGAACATCTTGGTTATACGAGATAATAATGGAGAAAAGGAGTTTGCTCGTTTGGATATTACTGAGCCGGATATATTTACTTCCCCCTATTATTATCTTCAACAAAATGATGTTGTTTATGTGGAACCGAATAATGCGAAGAAGAGAAACGCCCGTTATAGTCAAGCCCAACAATATAGTATAACCGTGTTCTCCTCAATTTTGAGCGCTGTATCTGTGATAACGACTGTTATATTGGCTATTACTAAATAATAATTAGATGATGGAAGTGAAAGACAACGAAACAATCGGACTTAAAAAGTATTATCGTAAGATATCTATTGCATTGGAAATTATTTTTAGGGGTATTCCTGTTTTCTATAATCCCTGCGGTTTTATATCTGATTTATTACCCTCGTACATATGAGATGATGGCCCGTATCCAGATTCAGGAAGATAAAGACCTCGGAGGAGGTAGCTTTGGATTGGGAGAGGCCGCTGGGTTGATGAAATCTTTTGGGTTGGGATCTGTTTCTGGAGGTGTCGTTAATATTGATGATGAACTAATGACATTGACTTCTAATAAAATGCTTCGGAATATGGTTCTGAAATTAGGCGTGAATGTCGATTATTGTGAACCGTTTTCTTTGGGCTATCGTTTATATGATGAATCTCCTTTAAAGTTGATTGCCGATTCTGCTACAAACGCACGCTTGGCAGAAGCTGTGGAGTTCTCGGTTTTCGTAAAAAATGGTAAGGCGGAGGTTTCAGCGGAGTCTGTTAATATGAAAAAAGAAACATTTTAGTTTTCCATCATTGCCTGCTACCATTGAGTTACCGATGGGAAACTTCACCTTGGACTTTGCGCCGGGAAAAAAAGATATCACCTCAGCGAAACTTGATATTACATATAATCCTGCGGGGTGGGTCGCAGAGGATTTGGAGAAAAATTTTTTTAATAGAAGGAAGCTCCAAGACTTCAAACGTAATAGAGTTGAGTTGCACTGATTATGAAAAAAGAATCGGGGTACGGATATGCTAGATACATTAATTGCGATCTATAACAAAGAAGCTGAGGCGTATAAAAAAGGAGAGGCTCGTAAATCTTTGGTTTTCTTAGATGGGAGGATTGAGAATATTATAGCGGAACTTGCCGCTGTCGAAAACCAAATTGAAGAATATAAGAGCAAGAACCAATTGATGGATATAGAGCATGACGTTCAATTCTATGTGGAACAAATGAAAGAACTACAAACAAAGTTGATAGAATTGGAGGCTCAATCCAATGTCATCAATATGATGGATGAATTCGTGAAAGATCCTGCGAATAAATATAATTTGGTACCTGTTTTATTGACCGCTCAGGAAGGGGAGAAAGGAAGTGCGTTAACTAGTTATAATGAAGTTTTGCTAGAACGTGCACGCGTAATTCAAAATTCGAGTATCAATAACCCGCTGGTCGGAACTTTGACTGAGCAAGCGGATAAGTTACGTGGAAGCGTAATAGAAACCATCGGTAATGCTCAAAAAAGGAATGCAGCGGTCAATAAAGGATGTAAAAGCGAAGGAGCAGGAAATTTATAGTAAAATGAATAATTATCCGGTTGCGGAAAGACAGTTTGTAGAGTTGAAACGTAGACAGGAAATTATTCAAGGCGTTTATTTGATATTACTTCAGAAGCGAGAGGAGACCGCTCTTATTTTAGGTCAGACAAGAGATAAGGCTCGGGTGATTGATCCTGCCTATGTAAAGAGCAAGCCTGTCGGTCCTCGTAAGTTGTTTGCGCTTATTGGAATGTTGGTCTTAACATTGGTGATACCTATATCTTACTTATTTGTAAGAAGACAATCGTCTCTTCTTATCCAAGAATATAAAAAGCAAAGTAAAGATTCTAAGTAATATTTTATGAGTGTTGTTGATTTCTCGAAATTATATCCTGACAATCGTCAAGAAGGAGAAACGGTATTGCGTCAAGCGCAATTAGTGATGTTGAGGATGCTAAGATTATTGATTATATATGTCGAAAGCATGATATTTCTTATTGGATGTGCTCGGGTACCTTATTAGGTGCGGTTCGTCATAAAGGTTTCATACCTTGGGACGATGATTTGGATATCTGTATGATTCGTGAGGATTATGAGCGTTTTGTAGAGATTGCCGTGAATGAGTTCCCTGAAGATATGATGTTGCAGACCAGAGAGACTGATCCTCATTACCATTATTTGCCTTTACCTTGTAAGGTTAGAGACAAGAAAAGCTTTATATTATCTCCGGGATATGAGGATGAAGAAGTGCGAGAAGGGGTTGTTTATAGATATATTTCCTATGGATCGTTATCATAAACAGAAATTGCCTTTTATGTTTGAAAAAAATGGTGAAGGTCTATAATACGTTTATATGCAAGAGCTTGGATGCGATATATTTCAAGGATGAGTCTATAGATAAAAAGATATTGGCTTTTTTTTCATCCCGTATTCCATAAACTGGTTCTTCAATATATGAAATTCGCAAAGAAGCTTATTGATAAGAATAGGGGATTAGGTACAGACTGCCGCCTTGGTCATGGTTTCGATACCTTGTGGAAAAGATATCTTCGATTTGACGATATCTTTCCTGTAGTAGAGATAGACTTTGAGGATTCAAAGTTTTTTGCGCCTCATAGACCAGATGTATATTTAACGACATTATATGGTCCTAATTATATGACTCCACCTCCTGAGAAGCAGCGTTTGGCTGCGCAACATGCTCATGAAATAAAGCCAATTATATAAAAATATCCCTCAAAATAGCTAAACAGTATTTTGAGGGATATTTTTTATATCTTGTCAAAGATTGTAGTTACTTTGTCGCTGACATTCTGCCACGTATACTCGTCGAGTGGATAGTCAACTCTGGTAAATTCTTGAGCCAGTTTTTGTTTTATGTGCTTAGATAGATCCAAAGCATCCCCTGTTTTGAAATAGTCCCTGGATTTAGCTCAAGTAATTTATTAGCGGGTATATCACTTGCCAATATAGGTAGATGATAACTCATCGCTTCTAAAAAGTACTAATGGGAAACCTTCATTATAGGAAGGTAATACAAAGAGTCTAGCATGGGAGTATAATTGCCTTAGAAATTCTCCATCCACATATCCGGGCATGATTACATTCTGTTTTTGGGCTCTTTCGCTGATTTCGGACGAATAGGAGGAGTTATGGTCTACTCCTCCGGCTAAAACGAGCTTGAAGTCATGAGGTAAAGATTGTACGTAGCTATCAATCAGATAATCAAATCCTTTCTCCTGTGTAATACGTCCAACAGCTAAAATATATTTTTGAGGTTGTAACCCAAGTTTCTCTATATAATCAGTCCTTGTCGCTAGTTGCTTGCGATATACTCCATTCGGTATATAAGTGGATTTACGCTGAATTTTATCATTGAAAAGACACATTTGCTTTTTATTGACAAAGATTACGGCTGTAGAACCATTAACAGCTATCCATTCGCTGAATTTTAATATTTTTCGGGATATGTAATTCCATTTCTTATGTTCATAGTTTGCGCTATGATACGTAAGGACAACTTTCAACCCAGCGAGTTTAAGGAGTGGTATAAACATTCCGGGACCAATGTTATGGATATGTACGATATCTGGTCTCTTAATAATACAATATATAGTGCACAAGAATGAATGGAAAAAAGGCTCAAACCCTTTTATTCGTGTAGAAGGTAGATCTATGAATCGTATGCCTTTATATACCTTTTCCGCATTTTTCTTTAAGAATGGAATCCTTCTGAATATAGAAATGTTATATTTAGAAGTCAGTTCCGGATAAAGTTGCTCACAATGCTTCTCTACGCCTCCTTGTACATTCGGAAAGCCTCTTGTCCCAAATACATAGACATTTTTCATCGCTTATTCTGATCGATAATGAGTTGATAGTTTTTGATGAGTTTTTGATAATGGCTTTCTTCTGAGAAGTTATCCATTGCGAATTTCTTCGCCTCATCCGACATTCTCGCATATTCTTCCTCTGATATAGAACAAGCCTTTGTAATCGTTTCTTTTAGGTCATCGGATGATTTTGGCTTGAATGTATATCCGGTTTTGTTTTCAATAATCAACTCTGGTATTCCTCCCAAATCACTACCAATAACAGGAGTTCCTATCATATAGGATTCAATGATTGTCATCGGGTTATTCTCATAGCATTCGGATGAGACTACAACAAAAGAGGCATTGTGAATAAGTTCCCGCAGTTCTTCTCCTTGTTTGAATCCCAGAAACTCTGCGTTTGGAGGGCATTGAGACTTTAGTTGCTCCAATAAAGGTCCGGTTCCAGCTAATTTTAATTTTATATCAGGAACTTGCTTGATCGCATTCAATAAGGTGAGGATACCTTTTTCCTCGGATATTCTTCCAAAGAAAAAGATATAATCTCCTTTTGTTGAACTGTAATCTTTTACCTTCGGGGTAAAATTATACAAATAAGTACATCTATCCTTGAATCGGTTCTCTACTTGAATATGCTTATTCATAGAGAATTTGCTGACAAATATGAATCGATTGATGTAATCGATCGGAGAATAGAATTTTGATCGGAAATAACTATCCATGCTCAACATGAAACTGTTGATGAGGCTACCTTTTGAGCATTTGTGTGTTATGCAATTGTAGTAATTCCCGGTCTTACAACGCTCACAAAAAAATTCCTTTTTCCATCCGTGAATGTGTATGCAGGACAGACTAAACGATAGTCGTGGACACTCATGATAATAGGAATATTGTATTTCTTGAGGACTGGTAAGATCGATACAGACATACTATTAAACATCAGATGTATATGTGCTACATCCGGTTTCTCCTTTTGGATCAACTTCTCTAATTTACGTGCGGCTTCTTTATTATAGATAAAAGCCGGTAAATTTTTTATTTTCTTGGGTAAAGAAGATTCCGATAGTTCTGGATAGTCTACAAAATACGACTCATAAGGAGAAGGTTCGTTCTTCTTATTCTTAAGACTGAATGGGATAACTGTGTGCCCATGTCTCTCGAGGAGCTGAATCGTGTTGAAAAAGACAGTTTCCGCACCTCCTTTTTTGAAAAAAAGTATTTATTTATCTGAAGTATTTTCATCTTGTAACTCTTTTGCATTTGGATGAACTTCATCTGTCACCCCGTTCTTCAAATCTGATAATATTAAACCTAATAGCATAAGGACAAAAAAGCCTCTATGCGTTGTAAATGTTGAGTCGGTAGTGCCCTCAATGATAAAGAAACCAATGATCATCAATACCATCGATAAGCATTTCATATTATATGTCCTTTTATGGAATTTAATTGCCTTCATAAGGATATAGATCCAAAAAGTGATGTATAAGATAATCCCTACAATACCAAATTGGGCTAAAGAAGGGTAGTAGGTATCTGCTATAAAGTTGTAGTGGTCCTTACTCATACCCCATACTCCATCTATTCCATATTTTGAATAGATACTGAATAATACACTCCTGAGGAGAAAGTCCCAAAGCTGGCGAACCCGCTACCGAAAGGAAAGTAATCTATTAATATCTGTGGGGCGGTCGCATATAATACATACCGGGCGATCATGTCTTTGTCTACCTCGCTGGTTAATGTCTGATAGAAATAGAAATAGATCTTCTCTCTAGCGACAAATAATACTGCGACAATAGTTAGTAATATGATCGTAATATTCTTTGCGTCTAGCTTGAACTGCTTTATATTTGAGAAGTAGAACGTGATAAATGTGGCTAGAGCGAAAAAAATCCATAGAATTTAGATCTACCAGATATTAGTCCAATAGACAATAAAGCAACAAATGTAATCTTATCCAGATTAGTGAACTTACTGCAATACAAATAACAAAGGGAAACGCATACAACGGCTGCCGCATAATAAGCCGGATGTCCCATGAGATGGAATAAAATCCTAGGCTCTACAGCTTTTCCTAGTCCCATCAGAAGCAAGAGAAACCAAAATACAAGGCATATTGATTTCATGATATTTTTCTGGGATTCGCTAAATCTTGGCATCATTGAGTATACGCAGAAAAAAAGCGAGATAAGGCTTGATCTGGATTAACATATCTGATATTATCGCGGTTTTCGTATTACTTCCAATGTATAGGGAGTAGCAAAAATAGAACAGGAAAATACCAATGGTTGTTAAAAAGCCCTTGTTGAAGTTCCAGTCGGATGTGGAAAACAGATATATACCGAATAAAACGAATAGGAATAAGGCGCAAATTTCATCTGTATAATCAAACCCGATGGCATCGTATAACAATATACCAAAAGTCAAGGTGAAAAGAAGCAGATTGAAAAAATGTTTATTAATCAAAGACTGTATCATACTTTTATAAGAGTACGTTGAGTAACTTGTACATATTTATATTATGAAACAAAGTTATGGGTTATTCTTGGAATAAACTATGTTTCATCATCCTTTTGCATTTATTTGCTTTTTGTGGTTTGTATGAAAATGTGTAAATTGTTGATTGATAGATTTTTGTTTGTATCTGGTGAAAATGAAGAACTGAGATATTATTGAATTTTTTTTTTTTTTTTAGGAAAATTATCTATATGCATATTTTTATTTTGTTTGACTTTATTTGTTTCTTGCTCAAATGAAGATTTGTTAAATTCTAATTTGGGAGTGAGAGATGGAGCATGTTTGTCTATAAATATGCAGGATACAACAGATGTTGTACCTGAGAATCTGAGAGCAATATCAAGAACTAATGAATATTGTGTGGCTAGAGGGTGTAGTGCGATACGAATTCTTTCTTCTAATATTAAAATGGCGTTTGATACTTCAACGGCTTAGTTGGTAGGCGTTCTGCCGCATACAATATATATTGTTGATACGAGGCAGGGTGAAATTGACGTTTATGAGTCTGAGGATTTTATTGTTACTTCAAATTATTCTCCAGAATGTGGTTATATGCCGACAGCTGGATTATCAGATATTGGTTATACTATAGGTAGAAGAAATGGTAAAATGATATTTTCTTCAAATACATTACATATTAAATAAGGAATATACGATAATATATGTTTCTATTTTCCATTTATATCTAATAATATTAGATGGAGATAATTATGAAAACATTGAAATGGTTTGCCTATGTATTTGCGATTGTGTTTATTGTGGGATGTTGAAAAGAAGACCCGATTCCTGATCCGACCCCAACTCCTCCTGGTAAAGGAGGGCTGAATGGGAAGATTACATTATGGATCCGGGAGAAGAGTTCAAATCTTACGGATCAATGAAGGGATTGAGTTTTTCACTTCGTTAGAGTCATTGACTTACGCACTGGTTGATTCTGTAGATCTTAGTCAGAATAAAGCATTAAAGATCTTGGTATGTAATTCCCATACCAATTATCTGAAGCTTCCCGAAGATTGTAAGTTAGATAGTTTGACTTGTTCTACGGTGGTTCTTGAATCGATAGATATAAATGCTTGTAAGCAATTAAAGAATTTATGCCTCAAAATAAAGACAACAGGAGTTATTCTTAATGATTTGCCGTCCTTGGAGCAGCTATCATCTATCGCATATTACTCAGATGGGGCTAGTTTCCAAAACTTAGATTTAAAGAATAATAAACGTTTGAAGCGCATTGTTTTTACGGGAGCTATTGGTTTAATGGATATTGATTTGAGTGGTTGCGAAGCATTAGAGGAATTTACTCCTACAGGTAAGAATTATGCATTGAACTTGAAAGGTTGTAAGTCTTTAAAAAGTTTGGCCGCTGATTATGCGTATTCGATTAACTTGGCAGGGTGTGTTGGCTTGGAAACGTTTGAAAGTAGACGCATTGGCAATATAGACCTATCAGATTGTATTCGTTTGAAGGAAATATTTATTGATAGTGGAGATGGTGTTTTGGATTTAAGTAAGAATCATGCTTTAGAAAGTATCACGGTATATAATATGACGATAAAAGAACTAAAAGGAAGTCTTTATCCTAATTTGCGGAATTTGACTTATCGGTCGGATGCCCAACCTTCTTCTGTTGATATCCAGAATTGTTCAGCGTTGGAATCATTGTATATAACTTCTAGCCTCCTGACCTCATTACAGTTTAAAGGTTGTACGAGCCTTGATAATATCCGGTTGGAGGGAAATGCGGGGAAGTTGATGTTAGTGATTGTCCGAATTTGTTTTTAGATTGCTATGGATTAGCTTGCTTGGATTTCAATAAAAGTATCCGAGGCCTAAAACTATATACAACTGAAAGTTTTCCGGGCTTGGATCTTAGTGGATGTGCTTCCCTTGAGCATCTGGAATTTTATAATTATAATCTTAGTGCTTTTTACGTTTGAATGGATGTCAATCTCTTAAATACTTGAAAATTTATCATTTATATCAAGATGAGTTGTCGTTCGCTGATTGCGGAGCGTTGGAAGAGGTAACAATGGAATGGGTGGGCATTAAAGAATTAGACTTGAGCGAGAAAACTAATTTAATTTATCTTCTATGTTCTAACATGGATATAGAATGTTTGGATACGAGTAATTCCCCGTTATTGGAAACCTTGAGGTGTCCATCAAATTCTCAACTTAAGATGTTGAATATAAAAGGTAATCCTAGCCTGCAAAACTTGGATTGTAGGTCCTGTGCTTTGCAGTCGTTAGATTTATCTGGTAATCCTGCGTTGCAATATATTGATTGCTCATCGAACTATGTTTTACGAACAGTAGACGTGAGACCTTGCCTTTCTTTGTTTAGGTTTACTGGGCTTGATAGTGTAGAAACCGTGTACGTGACCGCAAAGCAATTTTCTTCTACTACTTTTAATGTGCATCCAAATACACGCATTTTAATACAATGAACTATATGTTGTAATAGCCATAAACTTTTAAATCTTTATGGCTATTACGACCTTTTATCGGGAATTTGCGTTTTGTGGGAAAGTTGGGCAAAAAAGTAAGTTAACTTCATCGGCAAAGTAACTTAACATACTTTGCCAACGAACCTAAGATACTTGGTTGATGAAGCTAAGATATGTCTTTTCTTAAATCACTTGTCAAATTTGCCTCAGCTTCTTACGCTCGGAATAGCCCGAACCTACGTATCCCCCAAATACGGAAAAGGAAAAGAAGTGTCTCAGACACGACTACCATCATTGCTACCGTGATAGGGGCGATCATTCCGCAAACATATAGGATCGCTAATCCAGTGATGTGTACCATGGAGGTGGTCATAACTGTATAGTTCGTATATAGAGGGTGCCCCATGGCCGCCAGAAATGGATATCCTAGTAACATAGAGGGGATGGTTACGAAACAAGCGATTACAAGTATCCGGAATACTTCTAAGATATCCGGATCGGCTGTCCCATAGACAAATCTTAATACATAACTTGAGAATAAAAGTACGGTCGTTACGCAAAAAGAAATTGGAGAATGTTATTCTATAGAATACTTTTTTAAAGAACAAGACATCTCTACTTTTCGCTATATGCGGAAATAAAACCCCAGTGAATGGTGTCAATAACTGATTGTACGCTTGATATAGCTTCTCTGCTGCCGAATAGTAACCCACCGCTGTGTTTCCGCAAATCAAACCCAATAGAAACGAGTTGCTTGTGGTGAACAAAGAGGTCGAGGCCCGGGAGAAAAATAAGTGGAACTATCTTTTAAGGAGTTACTAACTTCTTCGATCGATGTGAAGTACCATTTCATCCCCATTCTGAAGTAAACAATAAAGATACTAACGATCCCGGCAAGAATAAAGCCAAAACTATAGCATATCGGTACGTATATATAATTTTCCGGTTTTCGAATGAAGATGAAAAAGGGAAGGAAACTCAATGATTTCGCTACGATATTGAATACCGTAATGTATTTCATATTCTCCATGCCTTGAAAAAAAACCACATAGGGAACATAACATTGCCTATGATCATACCAAAATATAGGAGATAAAAAAGAAGACTCTGATTTAAACTTATTAAAACAAGTGATCAGGATGAGTAGTATGGCGAAACTGACCCCGCATAAAAAGAAACGTCCAAGCATTGTGCTATTTAGGTAAGAGTTGATTTTACCTAAATCCGTTTTATGCTCAGAGATATATTTCGTGGCTGATAGGTTAAAGCCAAAATCCGTGAACATAATGAAATATTGCATCAAGGCATAGCCGAACGTCACGAGCCCCCAGCGTTCTACACCGAGTACTCTGAAAAGAAAAGGGAATGATAATAAAGGTAATAAATAATTAACTCCTTGGAGCAATGCCAAGGAGATAAAATTTATAACCATAGGATTCTTGAGCTTCTTTTTTATTTCCATGATAATAAAGACCGGATTGAATTTCCTTATTTATTCAATGAAGTCAACGCTTCTGTTAGCTTATCATTGTCTTCCTTATTCCGGATCGCGATTCGGATATATTGTTTCCCTTCGAACCCTGCTTTAGTTCCACAGTTTTTTATCAAGATACTATTTCCCGACAATAAAGAGCTACAAAGTTCCTCCGATGTGTAAGTATCGGTTACTTCACATAAGAAATAATTTGCGGCTGAGGGAATAACCCTAAGATATGAGACGGCCTGTAGATTTTGGAAGAAACGCTCTCTTTCGTTTAAGAATTTATGGCAGGCTTTGTCGTAGTCATCACTGTATTTTATGAAAATCTGCATATAGAATTCTGCGAAGGAGTTGATATTCCAAATTGATATATCTTTTTAACGCTCGTATGAGATCTTTGTTTCCCGACGCTAAAAACCTAATCGTAATCCGGGAACGCCGTATGACTTTGATATGCTCTTAATGACAATCAAATGTGGATATTTGTTTAAAAGCTCTTTATCTAACAGGGAAAGTTTATTTTCAGGATTTGCGAAATCAAGGAAAGATTCATCTATGATTAAACGAATCCCTTTTCGTTCGGACCATTCGACTAGCGCAAATATCTCATTTTTAGATAATAAATTTCCTGATGGGTTATCAGGGTTAATTATCAAAAGTTGCTCAATCGGTTTGTTATCAAAGAAAGATATAATGTCTAAAGCAGTATAAGAGAAGTCTCGGTTGCTGGGAGTATAATACACCAGCTGCTTAGGGGCCAAACGGTTCGGGTATTCCTCGAATGTTGGTAATATAACTCCTGTGGTATACTTAGAGGTCATACGCATATAACCACTGATTAACTCGGCCGCTCCGTTTCCTACGATGATTTGTTCGGAGGATATTCCCGCATAACGGGCGGCTAGTTGAGCGTTTTCTTGCATACCGGAAGGATATTCGGTAAGGAGAGTATCGAAATTGGCTTTCATTTCTTCCTTCAATCGGGTATTTGGGAAATAAGGGTTGACGAGATAGCAGAAATCCAATAACATAGGGAAACGCCAGTATCCACCGTAACGTTTGCCGTATAAAGATAATGCTTGCTTGCCTTCCGAAAATAAGGCTTCCGCATTATTTAAGTCCTGTTGGTCATCTATCTCATACCATTTTTCGGTTGTAATCGTCAAGGCCTTTAAATCCGGTCTGTCTAATAAGGATATTACCTTTAGAACTTGTTCGTAGTATTCATTATTACCGAGGGCTTTACAATAAGCTTCCAAGAACGGAATATACTTATTAGTGGAAAATTCCTTACTGAATTTATATATATTTACGGTCTTGTAATAAGACTCCTTTTGGCAAAATTGAAACGCTTTCTTTGAGATGAAGTTCAATATATTGTTATCCTCATCCAGCCGTACGACGGTACCATCCATCCAACTTTGGTATTTGGCAACTACTGCCAAATTTGGATAGGGATGGTTTATCAATTTGCTGAGAATGGAGTTCTCAAAAATTAGATCGGATTCAAGTAGAATTGTCTCGTCCTCCACCAGATAGTTTTTAGCGAGATATAGCGAGTATATATTATTTGTTTTATCATATACATTGTTCTCTACATAAAGAACAGGAGTGTTGTTTATCTTATCTCCGATAAGCTCACGTACCTTTTCTCCTTTATAACCTATCACGATAATTATACGTTTCAGAGATAGAGCTTCCAGTTGTTTAAGCATACGTTCGATTAAGGTTTGATTATGTACCTTAATCATGCATTTTGTGTTGTTTTTGTCAACTCTTTAAGGCGTTTGCCCATGCCTGCCGCTAATATGATCGCTTGCATATCTTATTCTTTTTTAATTGTATAAACAAATACCCCTGTCGATTTTACTGTCAAAATATCAATTTGACTGTACATAACCGAGAAGGGGTTGTCTTTATAAGATGATTCTATTATCTAAAACGCTGCATATAATGTAAACCGATATCATATCCAGAATTTTGATACCTCTCTTTCTATCTTAATCTCTGGAGATTGCGCAGATAAACTATCATAAATTTTACTTGCGAATAGAATATCATGTAGACCAAGACCTATATTGTAACTTAATATCCGTTCATGGTCATTTTCTCTGCCAGCCGTTCTACCTGATAAAACGTCTTCTAGCTCGGCATATTGTTTGAATTGGGAAAAATAACGGAATCCCTTCACATGATCGGTATCATCGCCATATACCTTGTCGAAAAAAGAGATCGCAATTTTGAAATCCTCTCGTATGTATCGGCACGACTAGGCATCCTTCGTTAAATAGGTCATTTTTCGGACAGATCAAGTTGCTTGCGTCTGTTATACAACTGATAATAACATCTGAGTTGGATATGAGATTCTCTATATTGTCTATGATCGAGAATGTAACATTGGGATAAGCCCCGAATCTCTCTATAAAGGAATCCGCTTGATCCTTATATTTTAATAGCTGAACTGTATGATGCGTATTTTTTTGGCTATCAAGTAAACATAACATAGTTGCTCTAGCTGTATTTCCTAAGCCGATGAAACTGTAAGTAGTGGCATCGGTCGCTTTTAATGTTTGGATAGCGAGAGTGGCGACAGCTCCTGTACGCATAGCGGTTATCCAATCTCCACCCAATAGGGCTAATAGTTCTCCCGTATTGGAATCATAGAGTAGGATATCGCTTCCTAAAGCAGGTATGCCACCTACAATACGATGAACCACCTTGATTCCAAACCTAGAGAATTCTTGGGGTAAGAGACAGGGCATGGAAGTGAAAAAGTCATTACCTTGGGGGTGTACACTTATTTTTGCGGGTAATTGAGCCTTGTTTTTTATAGAGAAACTTTCTTTCGCCCAATCTACACAGGTCGCAGGCGTAATTCCTAAATCCTTAATCTGATTTTCAGAGATAATTTTCATATTGACTTCCTTTTTTAGTTCATGCTTATGCCAAAAAAAGCTTCCAAAGTTATGTATAATTCTTGAAATAGTCTTACTTTTGTATCTCTTTTAAATGCACTATAAACATAAGTAATAGATATATATGAAAATAGCGATTGTAGGTACAGGCTATGTCGGGTTGGTAACGGGTACTTGTTTTGCGGAAATGGGGACTGAGGTCTTTTGTGTGGACGTGGATAAGGTAAAGATTGAGAATCTAAAGAAAGGCATAGTTCCTATCTATGAACCGGGGCTAGACGAGATGGTGGCACGCAATTCCCAAGCTGGTCGTCTTCATTTTATGACTGATTTAAAAGAATGTTTGAATGAGGTCGAGGTACTGTTTTGTGCGGTTGGTACACCTCCCGATGAGGATGGTAGCGCAGACTTGAAGTATGTGCTTGAGGTTGCCCGTACGGTAGGACGCTATATGAATAAATATATCTTGGTTGTTACGAAAAGTACGGTTCCGGTAGGCACTGCCCAGAAAATCAAGAAAGCGATCAAGGAGGAACAAGCCTTGCGAGATGTGAGTATTGAATTTGATATCGCTTCTAATCCTGAATTCTTGAAAGAAGGTGCGGCTATCAAGGATTTTATGAGTCCAGACCGGGTTGTTGTTGGGGTTGAGTCTGATCGTGCTCAGAAGTTGATGGCGAAATTGTATCGTCCTTTTTGTTAAATAATTTCCGTGTAATCTTCATGGATGTGCCATCTGCGGAGATGACAAAATATGCGGCGAACGCTATGTTGGCTACTCGCATCAGTTTTATGAATGATATAGCCAATTTATGTGAGATAGTTGGGGCGGATGTTAATATGGTACGTAAAGGAATCGGTACGGATGCCCGTATAGGTAGTCGTTTCTTATATGCGGGTTGTGGATACGGTGGGTCTTGTTTTCCTAAAGACGTTAAGGCGCTTGTGAAGACCGCAGCCAACAGTGGTTACCAAATGCGTATCCTAGAAGCGGTGGAAGCCGTAAACGAGGAGCAGAAATCGATATTGTTCCGTAAATTAATGAAACATTTTAGAGGAGATATACAAGGTAAGCGAATTGCTTTATGGGGATTGGCATTTAAGCCGGAAACGGATGATATGCGAGAGGCTCCTTCGCTAGTCTTAATCAAAAAGTTGAAAGAAGCCGGATGTGTAATTTCCGCCTATGATCCGGTTGCAATGCCCGAGGCTCAAAGACGTTTACCTGTGGGGGTGATTTCATATGGTAAAGATATTTATGAGACCGTGATAGATGCAGACGCTCTGTTGCTTGTTACGGAATGGAAAGAATTTCGTATGCCCTCCTGGTCTGTTATCAAGAAATTGATGTCCACGCCTTTAATTTTAGACGGACGTAATATTTATGACAAGACAGAGTTAGAGGAAAACGGCTTTATCTATCATTGTATAGGTCGGTAAATTTTAATTATACGAGATTGTATGAATCTCCGGATAGTTACAATCATTAGAAGGTTTATAGGCACCGAAATAGGTGATGTAAATCTTCTTTTCTTTTGTATCTACAGCATAGATACAAAAACTGTTACTTGATAGGCTATCCTCTTCACGTATGACCCTGTTGTATACCACGCCTTTTTCACTTGGAGCTTGATTGGTACAAAGGATCATTTTTTGTGGAACGAGTTCCGTGCTTTCGTTTTCTAATCCAGTCACGTCAAAATAGGCGTTGCAGTGGATATGTCCACCTAGATAGCAGACAAATTCTCCTTTGCGGTCACTGAAATCTGCTTTGACATTGATGGGGTCTAGGTTGAATTGATTTGGATATACTTTTTCTAATAAGGAACGAGTACGAAAGGCCTCAATGATTTCGGGAATCATATTCCACGAATGGACATAATCCCCATCACATAAATAGGTATCGTTATTTACACTACGGCGTTGAAATGGGTAATGAGTTAAGATAATGACGCTATGATGGTCTGTCATGCCATTTTTTAATGCGGTGTTTATAAGCCAGTCTATTTGTTTCTGGGAGAAATATGCGTAAGATAAAGTATTATATTGGGATGCTGGTTGGTCTAACATATCGAGGGCGATGAAACGGATCGTACCTCCTTGAGGGTTTGCTACATCCGAATAGTAATAATTCTCGGCACTATTTCGATTCTTCGAATAATTACTGTTGGCGAATAATATTTCGTTGATCTCGTTTTTATAAAAGAAGGTACTGCCTATCTCTTCTTCGGAATTACTATCATGATTTCCTGTACAAATAAAGGTGGGGACATGATTTTCATCATAAAGGTAATGAATAAATGAGTGCATATATTCTTTCGCCTTCTTTTTCTTATCAATAGAGATAAAATCACCCGTAGCGGTTATCGCATTGATCCGCAGTTCTTGTTGATTGGCGAATTGGATGGATTGTCGTAGATTTATAGGTAACTCGTAATTATTGCTCGGAGACCAAGAGGATAAATGAGAATCCGAAATATGGACGATCTTAAAACGTTCATAACTTCCACTATCTGTTTTATTGTACATGATTTTCGCTAGTCTCTGAGCTGCGAGCTTATTGTTTTCCCAATAAAAAGGTTCATTCTCTCCGCTACGCAAGTTAAGGTTTTTCCAATCATCTTTACAGCCTACTGATAAGATCAGCAGGATAAAAAGGGCATATATTTGTAAGGCCGTGTTATTCATAACCTATGGTGTATTAGAATAACGCAAATATAAAAAAAAATATTTTGTTATTCCTTCATTCTAAACTCTTTTTTTCAACGAACACCCACTACACCCACAGCAAGGATCACTGGATTTCGGTTTCGTAAGCATTCGATAAACCTTATATGCGATATATCCGATAACCGAGATACCAATAACGCAAACTGCTATATCTTGCCACATACCTATAAATTTACCTCCTATATATAACTAAATAAAACATAGGAAAGTTCTTAGCTGAATAAACCCACAAAAGAAATTCCCCGTTTGATAAACAATGAAAGAAACGATCCATGCTAGGACACAAGTATAAATGATAACGAATATACCCCATTTCCATGAGCCAGACTCGTTGACAATAGCCGATATAGTCGCTATGCACGGAAAATAAATCAAGACGAAAAGCATTAAGCTAATCGCTATGAGCGGTGTGCATACCAAATTACCTTCCGCGTTACGGTCTTGCTTCAAACGCTCCGACAGGGCTTGGCTGTCATCATCGGCATTCCCCGTGTATAATACGCTTAACGTGCTGACAACAACTTCTTTCGCCGCCATACCGGAGTAGGCTTACACTCATTTTCCAATCGAATCCTAAAGGAGCCAAGATCGGTTGAATCGTCTGGCCGATACGCCCGATATACGAATTTTGTTGGTGGTCGATTGCCTTCAAGCGTTCTAACTCCTCTATCGTATCTGTTTTTCTTGAGAATCCAACTCCGTATTTTCGATCTCCGCTATCTGGCGATCAAACTGATCTCCGCTCTCCGAATGTCTGGGGAAATACCCAAGGAACCAGATGATGATAGAAGCGACCAAGATGATACCTCCCATCTTGTGCAAGTATTGTTTCGCTTTCTCCCACATATGGATCATGATGGATTTGCCGGTAGGCATCCGGTAGGGGGGGAGTTCCATTACGAAAGGAACATCCTCCTCGTTAAACAGGAAGCGTTTGAAAAAGACGGGCCATGATAACTGCCAGCAAGATTCCGGATACATATAAAGCTAATAACACAAAGCTGGCGTTCTTCGGGAAAAAACGCCCCGGTCAGCAATACATAAACCGGCAGGCGGGCGCTACAGCTCATCAACGGATTTACCAACATCGTTATCATCCGGCTATTACGGCTCTCTATCGTACGGGAGGCCATGATAGCAGGAACATTACAACCGAATCCCATCACTAAAGGGATGAACGACTTTCCATGCAGTCCCATCTTATGCATGATCTTATCCATGATAAAAGCCGCACGTGCCATATATCCGGAGTCTTCCATGAACGATATGAACATATACAGAATCAAGATATTCGGCAGGAACACGATAACACCTCCCACGCCACCGATGATACCATCCACGAGAAGATCCTTCAAAGGTCCTTCCGACATATGGTTGCGCACGAAATTACCGATCACCTCGACCAATGCCTCTATCCATTCCATCGGATAGCCTCCCAAACGGAAAGTGGCCTCGAACATGATCCACATGAATAGGATAAAGATAGGGAAGCCTAAGACTTTATGCGTGACGAATAGATCGATGATCTGCGTACTCGTTGCCTCTTTGATCGTATTTTGCTCGTAAGTCTCACGCAACGCTCCGGAAATAAAGCCATAGCGTGCGTTCGTGAATGCGGTCTCACAATCCTCTTGCAATAACTTTTCTATTAGGGCTGTATTACGGTCTCTTTCTTGGAAGA
>VOFD01002383.1_pt1 | contig 117246 bp, 101 predicted proteins | sample 5384101 | NCBI WGS metagenome assembly VOFD01 (sample SAMN12384723, study PRJNA508395) | human gut metagenome | isolation source: healthy gut C | host: Homo sapiens | reverse complement strand
TCCTCTCCGAATGTTCTGCTTTTTGTATATTTATTCGGATACTTCTGTATCATCGGCATACGAAAAGCGGAATGAATATCCTATATTTTCCGATCCGCCCATCAGGGTCATATCTTTTAGTCTTCCATCCTGCCGGAAACTATAGTCGTATATATAATAAGTGTCTTCCAGAATATTGGCGCTTCTTTTCCCTAGAATTTCGGCCATCTGTCCGAAAGTGTTCATTACGGTGGTATAGTTTTCACGGTCATCAATCCATTGTGCCAGTGTGTTCAAGTCCAGACTATAATCATTGGCGATATTGGAAACTCTGTAATCACTGTTGTAAGTTCCTCTTGGAGTAGTGGTTATGGAAGATAGATTTCCGCTTTCCCAATTGTATTCCAATACGGTTCCATTGTTATTGCAGCTTTTCAGATAACCTTCATTGTCATAGGAATAGGTTACCGGATTTTCCCGGTTGGAGAATTTGCATACATAACTTCTGCCGTTTTCCAACGAGGTGCTTATTTCTACCAAAGGAGAATTTTCCGTAGAGTAAGTATAACTGACTTCAGAGTTCTCTTTGTACGTGTAATTTACTGCCGCTAACGGTGAACTGCTATAAATGCGGGTCAGCCGTTTGTTGTTGTCGTAAGTGAGGCTTATCATTCCCTGATAAGTGATAACATCCGAAATCTTATGCACTTTAATTCCGGTAATCATCCGTGAAGGTTCCGGTACGGGAATACTTTTATCGTCATCATCGGAACATGCGGCAAAGAACAGGCTTGCTACAGAAATAAATAGAGCTAGTTTAATGGTCGGTCTTAGTTTATTCATCGAAACAATTATTATATGTGAAATAGCGGTTCAAAGTTAAGTGTTTGTGTCAGAATATTCCTATCTTTGCGTAATTTTTAATATAAGATAATATTTAAGAGATATGGGAAAAGAAAAAATCATACTGACCGGTGACCGTCCTACGGGAAGATTGCATATCGGTCATTACGTAGGTTCGTTGAAGCGCAGAGTTGAACTTCAGAATTCCGGACTGTATGACAAGACTTTTATTTTCATTGCCGATGCGCAGGCATTAACCGATAATATAGAAAATCCCGAGAAGGTGCGTCAGAATGTGATTGAGGTGGCGCTTGATTATATGGCTGTCGGTCTGGACCCGATGAAGTCCACCATCTTTATCCAGTCTCAGATTCCCGAATTGTGCGAATTGACTTTCTATTATATGGATTTGGTCACAGTGTCACGCTTGCAGCGTAACCCGACAGTGAAAACCGAAATCCAGATGCGTAATTTTGAAACCAGCATCCCGGTAGGGTTCTTCACTTATCCTATCAGTCAGGCTGCTGATATTACCGCTTTCAAAGCAACTACCGTTCCGGTGGGTGAAGATCAGGAGCCGATGATTGAGCAGACCCGTGAAATTGTACGTCGTTTCAATCATATTTATGGTGATACGTTGGTAGAACCCGAAATCCTGTTGCCGGACAATGCGGCTTGTCTGCGTCTGCCGGGTACGGATGGAAAGGCTAAGATGAGCAAATCATTGGGTAACTGTATTTATTTGTCGGACACAGCCGACGAGGTGGAAAAGAAAGTGAAGAGCATGTATACCGACCCTACTCACCTGAAAGTTTCCGATCCGGGTAAATTGGAAGGAAATACAGTATTCACTTATCTGGATGCTTTTTGTAAGCCTGAGCATTTTGGACGTTATTTGCCCGATTATTCTAATTTGGATGAACTGAAGGCACATTACACCCGTGGTGGATTGGGAGACATGAAGGTGAAGAAGTTCCTTGCCGCTATTATGCAAGAAGAATTGACGCCTATCCGCGAACGTCGTAAAGAGTTTGAAAAGGATATTCCGGCTATTTACGATATGTTACGTAAGGGATGCGAAACAGCCCGTGCTACGGCAACCGCTACATTGGATGAAGTACGCAAGGCGATGAAGATTAAACTATTTTGATGATGTGGAATTGATTGCCGAACAGGCAAAGCGTTTCGGGCAGGAATAAAATAAATTCAAAAGGAAAAAGGGGAAACTATATATAATTAAGGTATAGTTTCCCTTTTTTTTCTTGAATGATAAGACAGGATTTGTAATTTATCCTCTGTATTTCAGTGTGTTAAGTACTGAATTGAAAAATAAATAAAAAAATAGTGTGCATAAAATTTGCAGTTATCGGAAATAGCCGTATCTTTGCAACGCTTTTGAAACAAGAGGCTATCGGGCGTTTAGCTCAGCTGGTTCAGAGCATCTGCCTTACAAGCAGAGGGTCGGCGGTTCGAATCCGTCAACGCCCACTCCATCTTCACCTCTTGTTTTATAAAAAAGCAACCTTCGGGCGTTTAGCTCAGCTGGTTCAGAGCATCTGCCTTACAAGCAGAGGGTCGGCGGTTCGAATCCGTCAACGCCCACCGAAGAAAGAAATTAAATATTGCACGAGAAAGCACTATCGGGCGTTTAGCTCAGCTGGTTCAGAGCATCTGCCTTACAAGCAGAGGGTCGGCGGTTCGAATCCGTCAACGCCCACCGAAGAATGAAGCCTTGCACACAATGATGCAAGGCTTTTTTGTTTCAGTAAGTTTCCCTAGTTAAAATGTATGGGCATGAAAACATTGCTACTTATCGATAATCAGGATATTACCCGTGAAGGTATGAAAACGGTGGCCGGTCGGATAGGAGGGTTCGCCGCAATAAAGGAAGCCGGCAGTCAGAGTGAATTAACCGGACTTCTTGTCGATAATCCCAATGCCGTTGCAGTGTTGGACTATACATTGTTTGATACTTCGGCTGAATATTTGCTTATATTGCAGGAACGGTTTAAGGAGGCACATTTTGTTCTGTTCAGCGATAATCTGAGTGAGGATTTCATCCGGCGTATGGTTTTTAGCGGAACTTCATTCAGCGTGGTGATGAAAGATGCGCCGATGATAGAGATAGAGGAAGGGCTGCGGAAGGCAAAACAGCATTTACAATACATGTGTACGCGTGCAGTCTGGCTGTTGCAGCATAAAGAAGACAAAAAAGATAAGTTAGTTTCACCGCTTACGGTCACGGAGCGTGAAATTCTGAAACTGATGGCATTGGGCAAGACTACGAAAGAGATTGCGGCTGAGCGTTTCCTAAGTGTATATACGGTAATGACTCACCGCAAAAATATCTTTCGCAAGCTGGAAGTGAACAATGTGCACGAAGCAACAAAATATGCCCTTCGTGCAGGGATTGTGGATGTGGTGGAATATTATATTTAGGATAAAGTGATTTCACCGCTTCCCACACAGATTTCCGCATTCTTGTCATACAGCACACCGAACTGTCCGGGGGCTATACCCTGTAAGGGGACGTGGCTGTGGATTCGGAACAAGTTATCTTCCCGTGTCAATATTCCTTTCATGAAAGTGTCTGTATGCCGGATCTTGAAAGAAACATCTGCGGAAGGTGCTCCCTTCCATAAGTCCTCTGTGATGAAATGAAAATCATGCAAGGCAAAGTCTGTCCCATATTGTTTGTCTGTATCATAACCGTGTGAGACATAAATGATATTCTCGTCTATATCTTTGCGGATAACAAACCATGGTCCTCCACCTAGTCCCAATCCTTTGCGCTGTCCGATGGTGTGAAACCAATATCCTTTGTGAGTGCCAATCCGTTTTCCTGTTTCCATTTCAATGATATCCCCTTCTTTTTCACCCAAGAAACGGCGGAGGAACTCATTATAGTTGATTTTTCCTAGAAAGCAGATACCTTGACTGTCCTTGCGTTGTGCACTGGGCAGTTTGGCAATGCGGGCGATATCCCTGACCTCATTCTTCATCAGACCTCCCAAAGGGAACATCAGTTTTGAAATTTGCAGATAATCTATTTGTGCCAGGAAATCTGTTTGGTCCTTGACGGGGTCTTGTGCGGTTCCCAGCCATATTTTCCCCCGTCTTTTTTCAAGAATACTGGCGTAATGTCCGGTAGCTGTCTTGTCATATAAATGCCCTGCTTCCTGCTCAAAACATCCGAATTTGATGAGCTTGTTGCACATTACATCCGGGTTGGGAGTAAGACCGCGTTTCACTTTATCGATGGCGTATGCCACTACATTATCCCAGTACTGTCGGTGCAGGTCAATGATATTCAGGCTCAGACCGTATTTGCGGGCGGTGGCGGTACATAGTTCAATGTCCTCTTCTGCCGTGCAGGTGAGATCTTCGTCACCGTCCATTCCGATTTTAATATAGAAAAGATCCGGTTTGTATCCTTGTTCGCAGAGGAGATGTACGACAACCGCGCTGTCTACTCCTCCTGAAATTAATGCAGCTATGTTCATCTCATTTTATGATAATGGGTATTCTTCAAAAGCATAAAGCACGGTAGACAAATATCGTTCCCCCGTATCGGGCAAGATTACTACAATTTGTTTTCCTTCATTTTCGGGGAGTTTGGCCAGTTCCAATGCGGCATAGGCAGCTGCTCCCGAAGATATTCCGACCAATAACCCTTCCGTCAGAGAGAGTTCGCGTCCTGTGCGGATGGCGTCATCGTCTTTCACCCGGATTATCTTGTCTACTAATTTTTCATTGTAGGTATGAGGGATAAATCCGGCTCCGATACCTTGTATCTTGTGCAGTCCCGGATTTCCTCCCGAAAGGACGGGGGAGTTATCCGGCTCTACAGCTACAATCTGTATATGGGGATTCTGTTTTTTTAATCCTTCCGCTACTCCGCTTAAAGTGCCGCCTGTACCGACTCCGGCAACAAAGATGTCTACCTTTCCGTCCGTGTCGTTCCATATTTCCTGTGCAGTGGTACGTGCATGGGCGGCGGGATTCGCCGGGTTTTCGAATTGTCCCAGAATGACGGCTCCCGGAGTCCGGTCACGCAATTCCTCCGCTTTTTCTATGGCTCCTTTCATTCCTTTTGCACCTTCGGTCAGTACCAATTGTGCTCCCATGGCTTTTAACAGGTTCTGGCGTTCCTCGCTCATGGTTTCGGGCATGGTCAGTATGGCTTTGTAACCTTTCACGCTGGCAACCCATGCTAACCCTACGCCGGTGTTGCCGCTGGTTGGTTCAATGATAACCGCTCCGGGTTTCAAGATTCCTTTGGCTTCTGCATCCTCTATCATTGCCAGGGCTATACGGTCTTTTACACTTCCTCCGGGATTGAAGTATTCCAGTTTGGCAATTATTTGCGCTTTCGCATCGTGTTTTTTACTAAGGCGTGACAGTTCCAACAAGGGAGTTCCTCCGATGAGTTCGGTCAATTCTTTTTTTATTCTTGCCATAATCTTTTCATTTAGTGGGTTCTGATTTTATAATGCAAAGATAGGGGAAGATGTTCATGGCGGAAATACCCTATTTAGGGTATATTTTATAGTGTTGTCTCCTGAATAATTCACTATCTTTGTCCGGAATTAACAAGTCTAATCTATGATGATAACAAGAAATTTTATTGGGGTAGTAGTCCTTTGCTTGTGTGCATTGGCAGCTTGCACATCTTCAAAAGAGTCGAAAAAGACGCTGACTGTCCTTTCATGGAATGTATGGCATGGCGGTCATTCAAAAACTTATTCCGGAAAAGGGTGTGAGGGAACTATTGATATTCTGAAAAAAAGTGAGGCTGATGTGGTCTTGATGATTGAAACTTATGGAGCTGCCCCGATGGTAGCCGACTCATTGGGATATTCGTACAATCTCATTTCTGATAATCTTTCTATTTATAGCCGTTATCCCATTATTCGGAAATATGCTTTTGCCGACAGCATAAGTACCTTTAATTTTGGCGGAGTGATGATAGATGTGGATGGGAAACCTGTCCGTGTTTTTAATACTTGGTTGCATTATCTTCCTGATATGCGTTTGGCCCCGACGGATAAATCCAAGGAAGAAATATTGGCTTGGGAGATGGAGGGAACACGTGATGAGGAAATACATAAGATTTTGTCTGTTCTTCAACCCTTGTTGGCAGAGGCCGACAGTATTCCAATTATAATGGGCGGTGATTTTAACGTGCATTCTCATCTGGATTGGACGGAAGCTACCCGTAACCTGTATCTTCATGGTGGTGCAGTGGTGGATTGGCCTGTTTCCATTGCTATGGAAGAGGCGGGATTTAAAGATAGTTTCCGTGAGATGAACCCCAATCCGGTGGCCAATCTGGGAGTAACGTGGCTGACAGATGCGGATTCGTTGGAAACCGAGTGTCGTATGGACCGCATTGATTTTATTTATTATCAGGGAAAAACCATTCAGGCGATAGCATCTGAGTGTTATGACAATAGTTTGGGTAAAACTTTTACTTTTAAAGGAGAAGATTTTTTCTATCCTTCAGATCATGGTTTTGTCCTTTCGAAATTCGAACTTGATTAAAATAAGAGTTGATAAAAATAGATATTCATGAAAAAGACCTTTTTATTATCGTGCCTGATGTTGGCCGCAATGCCGGTGATGGCTGCTTACACGGGCCATGTATATGTAGATAAAAACAAGAATGGCGTATTTGACCAAAGTGAAAAACCGCTGGCGGGCATCAAAGTATCCGATGGCTTGAATGTGGTTGAAACGGCTGCCGACGGTAGTTTTACTTTACCCGGTCATGAGCGTGAACGTTTTATTTTCATTACCACTCCTTCGGGGTATAAAACATTTAACCGTCATTATCATAAAATAGAAAAGAAACAGTCCGGTTATGATTTCGGTTTGATCCCTTACAGTGGACGGATTCGTAAAAACGGCTCCCACAGGTATATTCATATTACTGATACAGAGATGTTTAATACGGAAAACCATGCAGACTGGGTGAATAATGTGCGTGACTATGCCAGGTGAACAGGCGGCTTTTATCATTCATACCGGGGATATCTGCTATGAAAAAAAAGGCTTGAAGGCTCATATCAAACTGATGAATACGGAAAATATGGACTGTCCTGTCTTTTATTGTATCGGAAATCATGATTTGGTAAAGGGGAAGTATGGCGAAGAACTTTTTGAAAGCATTTATGGGCCGGTATATTATTCTTTTGATGCAGGTAATGTGCACTATGTTGTTACGCCGATGCCCGGAGGAGACCATGCTCCAGGCTATACTTCCGATGACGTCTGTCGTTGGTTGAAGAACGACCTGGCTCATATCCGCCCCGGAACTCCTGTTGTTGTTTTCAATCATGATTTGCTGACATACGAAGATACCTTTATTTTTAAGAGCAAGAATGCCGGAAGCATTAATCTGAATGAGTACAACTTGAAAGCATGGGTATATGGTCATTGGCATATTAACTATATGAAGAAACAGGGAGATGTTTACAGTGTTTGTACCTCTTCATTGGATAAAGGAGGCATAGATCATTCCACTACTGCTTTTCGTGTGATGCACGTAGATAGTAAAGGAGATTTCACTTCCGAGCTCCGTTATACCTATTTGGACAAGAATATCTGTATCGCTTCGCCTGCCGGAGTAATGGCTTCGGGTGTCCTTCCGGTGGCTGTCAATGTGTATTCTTCCGTGTCGCCGGTGAGAGAAGTGCTCTATACTTGTCTGGCCGACGGGAAACCTGTGCTGAAAAACAAGCGATTGCTGCAAAGTACTGACTGGTCATGGAACGGGGAGCTTCCCTTGTCTCATAAATATGTGGGTAAGGAACTTACTTTGCGGGTAACAGCCCGTTTTAATAACGGAGAGATAGCTGAAGCAGAAAGTAATTTTATCTGCCGGACTGAAAAGACCGTTCCTTTGTTTTCTGCTGACTGGGATAATCTGTCAGGCAATGCGAAACATTCCGCCCCCGTTTCCGCTCCATTGAATTTGCCTTTGCAGCTGGCATGGACTAACAATGTCGGAGCTAATCTTTATATGACTTCTCCACTGATACACAAGGGAAAAGTAATTGTTGCCTCTGTGGATGAGGATCTGAAAGGTGTAGGCCATGTGTATGCTTTGAATGGGAAGGACGGTACAATTCTTTGGAGTTGTCCTGTTCGTAATTCTATTAAAAACTCCATTGCGGTTGATAGTGACATCGTGTTTGCCCAGGATGCCCAAGGCTTTTTGTATGCCATTGATACCGAAACCGGCAAATTGTGTTGGGAAAAGCAATTGCCCGTAAATGGCTTGCCGGCCCTTATTGACGGACTGGTGGCCGGTGAAGGAGTGGTCTATGCGGGAACCGGAAAGGGGCTTTGTGCTTTTGAAGCCCGAACGGGCAAACAACTTTGGAAAAATGAAGGCTGGGGACAAGGAGAAGGGACTACGAGCACGCTGACTTTGGGTAACAACCTGCTGGTTGCCGGTGCACAATGGAATGCCCTTTACGGCAATGATGCCAAAACAGGTGAGAAACTTTGGGCGGTCAGCGATAACGGTTTGCGTAATCGGGGAGCATCTCCTGCCATGCATGGTGCCTTGTTGTATCTGATCTCAGATAAGTCTTTCTTTATATTAGAGGCTGCTACCGGAAAAGTGATAGTCCGTAAACCATTACCTTATAATGTGGACGTTACTTCTACTCCTTTACTCACTGACAAGGAGATTATCTTTGGTTCTGCACAGAAAGGGCTGATAGCCTTGGATAGTGAGACATTGGAAGAAAAATGGACTTGTCCTGTGGGGGATGCTTTGGTTTATACCTGTCCTTATAGCCGTCAGCCTTCCGCTACGATTGAAACCAGTGCGGTATGGGCGGGAGATATTGTTTATGTAGCCGCTTCGGACGGTACGGTATACGGAATTAATAAAGAGGATGGCAAGGTGGTATGGAAACATGCTACAGGAGCTCCTATGTTCGGGTCGGTAGCCCTGTCGGGTAATGCATTGGTGGTTTCGGACTTTGGTGGAAATGTTTATTTGTTCTGTAAGTAGAGTTACGTAGATTACGATATGATATGGGCGGTAAGTGTGAAGCATCTTCTTTCTTATGATGGAACTATTCAATGGATCAAACAGGAACTATCTAGTTAAATAACCATAAAGTCTGCCCGGAAATACTTTCGGGCAGAATCATTACTGTACCTTTTGTTCCCATAAAATAGATACAGGCCGTGAGGCCCAATTTAATTATTTCACATGACATTTAAAGAATTAGATCTTATAGAGCCTATTTTGAAGGCTTTACAACAAACCGGCTATACAACGCCGACCCCCATTCAGGAACAAGCAATTCCTGTATTATTAAAAGGTAAAGATTTGCTGGGATGCGCCCAGACAGGAACAGGAAAAACAGCAGCTTTTGCTATCCCCCTTATACAACGACTTTATCAATCAGACCATAAAAAAGGTATCAAAGCATTGATACTCACCCCGACGCGTGAGCTTGCTATACAGATAGGCGAGAACTTTGACCAATATGCCGGATATACCGGAGTGAAGCATGCCGTCATTTTCGGTGGAGTGCCCCAAAAGGCGCAAGTTGATGCTTTGAAACGAGGTGTGCAGGTATTGATTGCCACTCCCGGACGTTTGCTTGATTTGCAGTCGCAAGGCTGTATTTCATTGAAGGGGTTGGAGTATTTTGTATTGGATGAGGCAGACCGTATGCTTGATATGGGCTTCATACACGATATCAAGAAAGTATTGAAACTGATTCCTGCCCGGCGACAGACTTTGTTTTTCTCGGCTACCATGCCTTCTGAAATAGAGAAGCTGGCAGATTCCATGTTGACTAATCCGGAGAAGATAGAGGTGACTCCAGTTTCATCTACTGTTGATACTATCCGGCAGAGTGTTTATTTTGTAGAGAAGAAGGAAAAGAAGGACTTGTTGCTGCATTTGCTGAAGAATCCTGAGATAGAGTCAGTGTTGATTTTTACCCGTACCAAGCATGGTGCGGATAAATTGGCGAGGATTTTGAACAAGAGTGAGATCGGGGCGGAAGCTATTCATGGAAACAAATCGCAGAACGCACGCCAAAGGGCGTTGACAAACTTCAAGGATCATACCACAAGAGTGCTGATAGCCACAGATATTGCAGCCAGAGGCATTGATGTGAACCAGCTTTCTCACGTTATCAACTATGAGCTGCCCAATATATCGGAAACTTATGTGCACCGCATCGGTCGTACCGGGCGTGCCGGACACGACGGAATAGCCATCTCTTTTTGTGAATCGGAAGAATTGCCTTATTTAAAGGATATCCAAAAACTGATAGGACTACAGATTCCTGTTGTGAAAGACCATCCTTGGGTGACCGTGGAAGGGGAAAAAGCGCAGGCCGGCAAGACCGAAGAACTGAAAGAAAAAGCAAAAGCCAATAAGGTGTACCGGGGCAGCAAAAGCAATGGTGATTATTGGCGCAGGAAGAAACAGGCTCAAAGCAGACAAGGGCAAGGCAGGCAGAGTTCGGATAGAAAGGCTTCCGGCAGACAAGGATAAAGAATAACTTGTCTGCGTTTTATTATAAAATAGTTTATACTTGTTTTTATAATCTGTTTGAACTGAATGCATTTATTAATGCAGAAGAGTTCCCCGCTTTCCAAACAGATGGAAAGCGGGGAACTCTTCTGATATCTTGTGGTATTCTTTCACCGGTTTATCAAACTTTTGCATTATTCGTTGTTTATGCGGCTTTTCCTCATTTAACTTTATTGTAGGGTTTAGTGATAGTATAGGAATAGCTAATTCTTTTTGACTGTAAGAGTAAGCCTTTTTGAAAGGATGTGTTCTATCTCCATAGCCTTTGGAGTTAACTCCAAAGCTTATGGAGATAACTCCAAAGGCTATGGAGTTAACTCCGCAAGCTTGGGAGTTAGAACATAAAAGGAAGAAAACGCTTAATGGTTAAAAAGAAAGATTTTAATAATAAGAAAAAAGGATTGCATTTCATTCCAAGTCTTCAATAATCTTCTCCACATCCACAGGTTGCAGTCGGTCATAGACTTTCTATCATTATTACAGGGAGCAATCCATAGGCGCCTACACACCACAGACAGTCCGGAAAGAACTTACCATCGGGAGTTGTTTCTCCTGCTTCTATTCCCAATATCCGTTTAAATTCTTCCGGTAGTTTTTCGGAGCCGCGTACACGGCAGACCGTTCCCATGCATACGGAGATGGGATGTTTTTCCTTTGGGGATCATGACAAAGAACGTATAGCAAGTAACCATGCCATACATTTTCTATACGGGCATGTTCAGTTTTCCCATGCGGGCGATGATAAAATGTCGTTACAAAGGAAGAGTCTCTTCAGGCTGGTTCCCATGCTCCTAACTGCCAATCAGAACTTTCCGTTTTTTTTTGTATTCATGGCTGTTCTGCATACCACCCTCGCATGATGCTTCAGATTCTGGTCTATGCTTATCTGCGTAATATCTATTCCAGCCGCCGCATAGAAGAATTCTGTCGCAATGACATCCGCTTCATGTGGCTTACCGGCAATGTGACTCCTGACCATAATACCATCAACCGTTTCCGCAGCAGCCGGCTGAAGGATGTACTCAAGACAATATTTGCCACCATCGTAAAGTTCCTTGTGGCGGAAGGTTTTGTAAGTCTGGATGTGGCCTGTACCGACGGGACGAAGATGGAGGCGGATGCCAACCGTTATACGTTCGTCTGGGGTAAGTCCATACATACGCGTATATCCAGAATCGCGGAACAGCTTGAAGAGATATGGCAGTACGCCGAGTCCGTCACCAAGCAGGAACTGCGTGATTCCGCACCCATCACATATCAGGATATCACTCCGGAGAAAGTGGAAAAGGCACTTTGCCAGATAGATGATGCCCTGAACGGAGTGGATGCAGACGGAAAATGAAAGCGAAGGTAAGACGTGTAAGGAAGTCATGGCCCGAACAGCTCAGGAAATATGAATCACAGGGAAAGATACTTGACGGACGCAACAGCTACTCAAAGACAGACACGACGCTACTTTCATGCGCATGAAAGAGGACCACATGAGGAACGGACAGCTCAAACCCGGATATAATCCCCAGATCAGTACCAACAGACAGTTCATTCTGAACTATACCATCCATCAGTGTGCCGGTGATACCTCCACCTATCCCCTGCATATGGATAATTTCCATTCCCTTTACGGCAGATACCCTGACGTATCTGTCTGTGATGCCGGATACGGAAGCGAGGAGAACGATCTGTACGCCTTCAGACATGGCATTGAAACCTTTATAAAGTACAACAATTTTCATAAGGAACAGAAAAGGAACTTCCGGAACGACCCGTTTCTCTCTGCCAACTTTTTATTATAATGAAGAAACCGACGGCATGTACTGTCCGATGGGACAGAGAATGGAAAGACTCTCCGATGCAAGGCGGATAACAGACAACGGTTTTGTGCAGACCATCTCAAGATACAGGGCACGTAACTGCAAAGGCTGCCCGCTAAGATGCCGGTGTCACAGAAGCCGGTCGGAAAGAATTGTGCAGGTAAACCATCGTCTGAGGAAAATCAAGGAAAGGGAACGTGAAAAACTGCTCTCTGATGAAGGCCTGAAATATCGCAGCCAGCGACCGCAGGATGTGGAAGCCGTATTTGGAAACCTCAAGAACAACAAGCACTTCAAGAGGTTCCATCTTCGTGGGCTTAAGAAGGTTGAAATTGAGTTCGGCCTGCTGGCCATTGCACATAATCTTGCAAAAGTAGCCTCTTAGGGGGCTTATGGCAACGAAAAAAAAAGTTTGAAAGGATGAAACCTTCAAAAGTAAGTTTATAAACTCCTTTTTTGAGAAAAATCCAAATGACTTCAATTGGAGATGAAACAAAAGAGGCCATCTCAACTCTATTTTGAGACAGCCTCTTTACAATCAATTTGTCAACCATTTATAGCCAATGGGAACTGCTGTGCTTCCATCGGACCTTTAGAATTGTGCGACAGGGCGTGTGGCGTAGTTGCTGGCTTTACTGTTAGCAACTATCGCACCACTTACAAAATTCAGATGCCAGGCGGATTCTGCCGAGTGTTCGGAAGAAGACCAGTACGCTTTGCGTGCAAAATCATTGAAACAATCTTGTTTGTCTTTACAAATGATTCCGGCTTTTTGAAGTTCCCACAACAAAGTCAACTCGCCTGCCGACGGTAAATACCATTCACCTGCCGATTTGCCGCTGGTACTGTATTGGTAGCAGTAGCCTCCTGCCGGGTAGCTGGAAGAACTTTTACCGAGGTAGGCGGTGTGAGCCTTTCCATTGAAGTCGCTGATGGCTCCTTCTGACACCCAGGTGGCAGGTTGTCCGGTTTCAACATGAATGGTTGCCCCCTTGATGCGTTCCTCGTCCTTATCGGAGAAGAAAGAATCGGCGGTTCCGTCATAATAAGGGAGGACACCGCTTGTCAATGTGCCGTCGGCGGTGGTATAGTTTTCGATGCCTTCTATATCTTCTGCTTTGCTGATCCATTTGGTACTGGACTGGTTGTCGCCTAATGCCACGATGCGTCCGAATGGAGAAGTGGACAGGGTGGGCGAGAGATTGCCGTCCGCATCATCCAGGGCATAGACAATACCGATGCAGGTTTTATTCTCATTCTTCTCGCTGGAGAAAGTAGCGTCGCTATAGTAATAATCGCCTACCTTGGCAGAAGGTAAAAGAGTGCAAGTGAGTGCCGGAGCTTCGTATACTTTGCCTTTCTCCAATTTGATGGTTGTCGAAGTAGCTGCCTCATACACTTCACCGGTGGTGGTAACAAGAGTGAAATGCAACTGTGCTTCGGAAGGGAAGAAGGAGATGTAGGTGGTTCCGGAAATACCGGCTTTGTTTTTAATAGTGATATTTCCTGTTTGGGTACTGCTGAACTCTCCGTTTTTTAGTTTCATAACGGCACTGGAGTAGAGGGTTCCGGCAGTGGCGGTTATGGTAATTCTTGTGATGTTGTTCAAAGGACTGCCACCGTTGACGGTGAACTGGAATTTACCGATAGTGACCAAACTGGTCATTTCGCAGGCGGAAGAGCCTGTGGTTTCGTTCATGCCGGCTTTACATTGTGCCCATAAGTAATCATAATTTGTTATACCTGCCAGTGTTCCGTCCTGTCCGCTCAGGTTGAGGGTTTGAGTCAGAGTGTCGCTGCTGGTCGCGGTGATGGCTGCCGCCGGGTAAAATACGGCAATTTCATTCTCATTCTTTACCAGTGTCGAAAGATTGCCCGTAAAGGTGTCAGAAGAGTCGGTTTTTCTTGTGAGAATGCTTTTGGGAACGCCGCTGGAACCGGTTTTTATTACGGCCAGTTGGCTGTTGGCGTCCCAGTTGCCTTGCAGGATGCCTGTATCCTCTGCATCTGAAGAGCGGGGAGACAGAGATGCTGTGAGAGAAAAAGGAACGGTGGAGGTTGTCGTAACTTGATCGTCGTCATCGCTACACCCCAACATGCATAGAGCGATGCCCAAACAGAGAATAGTTGTTGTCTTTTTCATCATCGTTTTCGTTTTGCTGTTTTATGATTAAAACTTGAATGGTATTTATTATTTAATTTTAGACAGCAAAGGTAAATGTTCTCGGCCGATTTTTCTAATCTATTCGGCGAAAGCTGATTTTTTTTCGATAAATTAGGGGAATAAGGGGAAATTTGAGGAGATGGCAGGGGGGGGGCATTGTCTCCCTGTTTAAATTCTCATTGAAAATCATAGTTTTTTGTTGTTTTGAATGAAGGGAATTGTATGAATGAGAATTTAAACAGGGATTTTTATGGAAACTTTTTAGTTTTCTTTGCCTTTTTGATCGGGATATAGTGACTGGTAATAATTGATTCGTTCTGTCCATGGACGGTATTCAAAAGGATAAACGTGTTGTTGCTCTGCCCATCGTGTCCATTTGTTTTCTAATTCTTTTGCTTTTAAAGGAAATTGTTCGGAAAGATCTTGTGTCTCAAAAGGATCGGTGGTGAGGTGAATCAATTCCCAAGGCTGTCTGCCGTTGGCACGTACTAGTTTCCAACCGTCAGACAGGATGGCGCATGAGGTCTGATGTTCAAAGAAAAGATCGCGCGGCTGTATTTTTTGTTTTCGTATAGCCGGCAGGAGACTGGTTCCGGCCAATTTCACTTTTTGATTGTGAAACGTGTCGGGGTAATGTGCGGAAGCAATATCCAGGCAGGTGGGAAAAATATCAATGATATGACTGGGTTCCCGACAGATACTGCCTTTTTCTGTCTGGCTTTTGCTTCTTCCGTCTGTAAGGATGAGAGGGGAACTGGTTCCTCCTTGGAATACCCATTGTTTGTAACTGCGATAGGGGGTATTGCTTAAATCAGCCATCAGCTGTTTGATGAATCCCCCTTCACTGGTAGAGCCGTTGTCGCTCATAAACAGAAACAGGGTATGTTCATACATTCCTTTGTCTTTTAAGGTCTGTATTACCTTTCCTATGCCGCTGTCCATGATTTCGATCATGGCGGCATAGGTAGCCATATCGGTTATCCATTTTTCTTGCTGCTGTGGAGTAAGTTCGGTCCAGGCGGGTCGTTTACCGTCCGGAAATTCTTTTTGGAAGACTGGAAGAACCATTTCCGGCGTTATCAGTCCTAAGGCTTTTTGACGTTCGAAACGTTGTTGGCGTAGAACATCGTAGCCGGCTTTATAGCGCTCACGGCAAGCATCTATCTTGTCTTGAGGGGCTTGTAGGGGCAAGTGAGGTGCGTAATGTGCTATGTACATGAACATGGGAGTCTGCGTGGGATGTTGTTTGATAAAACTAACGGCAGAGTCTGTGATAGCGGTGGTATAGTAATAATCATCCGGAAACTCGGTAATCCGTTGCAGATTATGATAAACGGGATCTGGTTTGTAATAGCTTCCCCCTCCATGCAGGCAGCCGTAGTATTTGTCGAATCCCCGTTGAACTGGATAACTTCCATTGGGGGTTTCAAAGGCCGCATCTAAGGTAACATGCCATTTGCCACTCATGTAAGTGGCATAGCCTTGGTCGCGCAGTACTTCGGCAAGGGTGGGCAGGTGATCCGAAATCTGTCCCCGATACCCCGGACGATGTTCGTCTACCGCGGTCATCCATCCCATTTCCGCTTCGTGCTGATAATGTCCGGTGAGTAAGGCGGCACGGCTGGGGCAGCTTCGTCCTGTGTTTTTAAATTGGCTGAAACGTATGCCTTGTTCGGCCAGATAATCTATATTGGGAGGTATGTATTTCTCCTCCGTAGCAGGATAAATCAGAGAATCCCATATCATCGCATAAAATCAATACGATATGGGGATGTTCCGTGTCTGGTTTGGCGTGAGTGGCTGCTACAGTGGAGGTTATGGCAGTTAGTGCCAGGGTTGTAACGGTTAACTTATATGTCATGGGTGATTTGTATTTTAGTTTTTTCATTTTGTTCCATCCCTTGTGGGGATGGAGTAGAAGAGGCTTTGAATTGCTTTTCTTTTTCTGCCTCTTCCCCACACCGGATGGAAAGGTTTACTTCTTTTCACCGAAATCAGCTTGCTGTTTTTCCACTTCTTTCAGCTTTTGTGCATTCCGTTCTTTCAGCAAACGTTCCTGTTCCAGTTCGGAAGCCGATTTGGCGGCTGATTGCCCGAAAGGTGAGTCGCTGTTCATGGAAATCAGCGCAGCTTCACTTTCGGTGTAGATGAGAGGATGAGCCGCCGGCTTGCTTTCTAATTCCAACACTGCGCTGGCAGGCATTTGCGAGCCTTCGAACAATACGCTGGCAGTGATTTTGATTTTACCCGGCTTCAAGGTGGATTGTATCAGCACGGGGGCTGTTCCCCATTTTACCGGAGCCGGATTGGCCAGTATATTCGCTCCGCCCAAAATACGTCCTTCGCCTTCTACATGGAATTTCACATAATAGTTGTTCAGACGTTTGATGTTCCCGTTTTTATCGGCTATGGCGGCTACTACGGTTACAAAGTCGGAGCCATCAGCTTTTAAGTCGGTGTTTTCATTGTCAACCCAAAGTAGCACTTTCTCGGGACGCCGGGCCGGTCGTACTTCGTGCGTGGCAACTACTTTTCCATCTATGATGCCTTCGGCCAGTAGGAACACCTCGTCCTGTTTCTTCTTTCTCATAGACATGTTTTTGTCTATCATGAAGTCGTATATATCTTTGAATGTAATAACGGGTGAGGGCATTCCTTCTTTTGTTGCTGGCTTGGTGTAAGTCCATGTCTTGCCACCTTTATTATAAGTAAGCCGCACCTCGTCACAATTGGAGTACACAGTAACGTCTTTGGGTGAGAAGGGAGTCATTTCATGGGCGATGTACACCATCGGTCCTGTTTCGAAAAGACGGTCTTGTTTTTCGGGCGAGCGCTGGGCTTTGAACATATAATAAGCATATTTGGGTTGGCGGAATACGTCCATCACACCACCATAGAAGGGATCGGGATGATAGCCGCGCTGGTGGTCGAACGAGTGCCACAAACAGCCGCCGACGTGTTGGCGCGGAGTACGGCAGAGTACATCGTAACAGGTGAAAGGATAACGGGGGGCGGCATAATGCTGTGCCTGGATGAGCATAGCCTGTTCCCCCCAGTTGCGTGCCACACGGCTGGGGGAGTTGTGCGAATTCCAGTCGTCTACATTATCTCCCCACTCGCGGGTGAAATAGGTTATTTTAGGGTCGAGGCTTTTGATGGCCCAATCCTTGTCCGCATTGGCCGGATGAGTGAAGAGTACCGGATATACCTCATGTCCCCGTGCTTCGCTGTCGCAACCGGAATAGCAATACGGATAAGGGTATTCTTGATTGACAATATCGAGGGTATTTTTGGCGAAGTCTGCCGGATACCAGGTTTCATTCAGGATAGGTTCCCATAACCATACACAAGGGTGATTGCGGTCACGCCGTACCAGGTTGCGGATATCGCTATAAACCCGTTGTGCAAATTCAGGAGCGTCATTCCAGAATTGCCATCCCGGTGTGTTTACAATGACGAACAGCCCCAGTTCGTCACATGCATCCATAAAGGCGGGGTCTTGAGGGCAGTGAGCATTCCGGATGACTTTCATACCTGTGTCGCGTAGCTTTTTAGCGTCGCGCCAATGAATGCTGTTGGCAACGGCATTGCCTACTACGGCAAAATCCTGATGGCGGTTGGCGCCAATCAGCGGGCTTGGATAAGGTTTGCCGTTCAGCCAGAATCCGTCCTTTCCTTTGAATTCTATGCTGCGGATACCGATACGGCGGCGGTAGCCGTCCACTACATTTCCTTCATTGTCGCGGATACGGACAATCAGGTTATATAACGTAGGCGTTTCAGGGCTCCAAAGCAGAGGAAACTTCAACGTTATTTTATCTTTTGAAGTGATTGCCTTGCCCGGACGTACTTGAATGACATCGTTCAGAAATGCGGCTTGTGTGCCGTCGGGTTGCTGAAGTTCATATTCTACTACTCCTTTGAAGTTCTTTTTACTGTCATTACGTATATGGGCTTTCAGGATTATTTCTGCGGAAGTGTCGGAAACTTTGTCGTATGCCACGAAAAGCCCGCCGCCTGCCATTTCGTTTTCGAAATTGGGATCGGTGATGAAAACCGGACGATGGGCTATTAGCCAGCAGTCACGATAGATGCCGCCAAAATAAGTATAATCCAGTACATCCTGTGCTTTGCCGGGAGGATAACTGGGGTCATTGCTGTTGTCTGCCCATACAGCTATCACATTGTCTGTCCCCCAATTCAGTGCATCGGTGACATCAATGACTACAGGCAGGTATCCGCCAAAGTGTTCGGTCAATAAATTGCCGTTTACAAAAACTTTGCTTTTTCCCATGATAGCTTCGAAATGCAGGAAAAGTTTTTTGCCTTTCAATTCATTTGCCGGAGTGAAATGTTTGCGGTACCATACCTCACCTTGATAGTTGATACATCCACTGGCCTCAGTCGGTACATATTCAATGCCGTCGGGCAGGGAAACCACTTTCCAGTCCTGGTCATTAAAGTCGGTGGTTTCCGCACCTGTAGCGGTTCCTTTGTGGAATCGCCATGCCGGATTCATGGAATATACTTCACGTCCGGAGTTTGCCAGTTCATAGAAACCGGCAGTAGAAAACTCAGGCTGGTAGGCTGCTTGCATCTCATAGAGAGGAAATAGCAGCAGGGCGATGAGATAAGATAAAAAATGTTGTTTCATAAAGTAGTGTTGTATTATAAGGTTCATATTATTTTTTATATTAAAGTTTCATTCGTTGTTTCTTATGGAATGTTTTTCTGTCGGGCGGTCTGAGAGTTCATCCATGTTCTTGTCTTCCTTATCATTGGAATTTCATAATAATACCACCAGTCGCTGTTGTTGGTTTTGGCGGCAAGATGGTTGTGGTGGTTTTGGTCAGCAATGTAACCGTCAGGTTGTTCCATAAAACGGGTCTGTGAATAGGTCTCTTCCAATTGTTTTCTCATGGTCTGAAAGTCATTGCACACTTCATTTATTTGTTGCAATGCTGTCTGTTTGTCTTGTTCATGTATAGTGATATCATAGTTGTGCAAGGCTAGAATCAGACGGACAGGGAAGTTGAACAAGTGATTTGTCTGTTCGTATACCTCTAATGTATAGCGGTTGCGTAAAGCATGTTGTTTAGCCTCTTTTATGCCTTGGCATATTTTTTCATATCGTTTTTGTTCCACCTTTGCTTGGGCTATTTTTTGTTGGTAGGTACGGCTCCATGCTCCCGGTGCGTCTGGATCCGGTAGGCTGATTAAAGTAAAATCAGTAGTTCCCCATGCCGGATTGCGCCTTCCCGAATTGACCAGGGGCATCATCAAAGAAAAATGCTTCTTGTTCCAGTTCATCCAGAAAAGCCATATGGTTGTCATTTGGATGAAAGCCAAATTCTCGTTGGGCATGTGCGGCTTTGAAGGCTTCGACTGTCCGTGCTGTTGGGTTCCAGCCATATTCTCCCTGTGCGATGTATCCACGCCACACCGTTTCAGAGTGTGGGGAACCATCATCCCATGCTGTGGCCAAAATTCCTTCCAGTTGATTTTGAGCAACTAATTTGCTGAATCCTTTGATATAGCCGGCCAGTGAATTTTCACGCGGTATAAATGGAGAACTGCCACACGAAGCAGCGGTAGCTCCCATTACTTTCAGTCCTTTGTCATGATACCATTGTAAAATGCGTTGATGCCCCGGTTGGGTGGCATCTTTGTAGTTCCATCGCATATACACACATTCTTTGGGGAATAATTTGATGCTTTCATTCAATTTTTTATCGTTCCATTTTGCTGCTATTTCATCCTGGGTTTCATTACTGTTGACCAAATCCCATACACCGCCGTATTTTAATGGCATATCATCCCAGAAAATAGGAATGCGGTTGTGAGCTGTTGCGAAATCGCATACTTTTTCAACCAGATCATTTGTAGTTCAAATGGAGTTTTTCCGGTGGCTTTACAGCGTTGGTCTATGCCTATGGCGGTAATTTCATCTCCTCCTATATGTAAGTATTTGCTGTAAGGCATGGCTTCGATAGCATCCCGGTAAAGGTCGAATTGCAAATCATAGGTACGAGGGTCAGATGGGCAAAACTCCCAGTCGCTGTCGGGGTTTTCACGTAGTTCCCAATGATGTTTTAAAATAAAACCGGCATGTCCCAAACCTTGGACCAAGGGGGTTATTTCAATATTCCGTTCTTTGGCATAGCGGCATAAGGCTTGCATTTCCTGCTTGCTGATGGCATTGGGGGCACCTATTTCGGGGCGTCGGGTATAACGCAGTTTATCTTCCAGCTCCCAAATAACTGCGTTTATTTTGTATCGGGCCAGTTTGTCTATTTCCTGATAATAATACTCCATGCGGTCTAAATGATGTTTTACATCAAAGTGCACGGCCCGATAGGAAATGGCCGGATAATCGATGATTAGCATGGCTGGAATAAGTATGTTGAAATCCCGGCTGTCTTCCATTAATTGTTCTAAAGTTTGGCAACCGTAGAAGATACCTGTCATGGTTCTGGCTGATATACAGACTCCTTTTTCATTAATTTCCATCATGTATCCTTCTGGAGAAGCAGGAACATGCTGGCTGGTGAGTTGGAGCCGGATGGGTTTCCCTTTTCGTGGGCAACGGGGAAGTTTGTTGAGCATATCTCCCAATATGGGGATGGAAGTTGTGTCTGATGACAGAATATAGGATAACTCCCAATAATTGATTCCTTTTCCAGAAGTCAGTTCTATGGATTGTGGTTGTGGAAGCAACTGGAATGTCTTGTCTAATTCTCGAGAAGCAATCTCTTCTATGAATAAGCATAAACAGAGTAATAAAAGAATTTTTTTCATATCACTTCGATGATTAATTTTTTTTCTACTAATTTTGTTCCTTGTACAGTCAGGGTTCCTTTTCCTTTTTTCTTCGTCAGATTGTAATAATACTACACATTTTCCCCGAAAGCAACGGCAGTGGGGCTGTTGGTATGGAAACATATCTGTAGGGTTTCCGTTGTCTACCCCTAATAGCCGGAGTGGTCCACTTACGTGGAAACTGAGTTCATTGGAGGCATAAGGACAAGGAATTCCGTTTTTATCTGTTATGTCGATCTCTATGCGTATGACTTCATCCGAACCGGCTTTTACAGAATACTTGTTACTGGCAAGGGCGACAGAATGAGGTGCTTCTGCACTTTGATAACAGTCTGTTGCCACGATTTTTCCTTTTTTTTATGCCTCGGGCTTCTATTTTTCCGGGCGAATAAGGAACTAACCATATCAGTTGCTCCCCTGTATAAGGTTTACTGCCCAAAGATACATTATTTATAAATAACTCTACTGCATCACAGTTGGTATAAATGACTACGGGAATTGTTTTTCCTTCTTTTCCCGGATGCGTCCAATGCGGAAGAAGTGTACCATTGGTTTGTCGGTCCATAAACTTTGGTAGAGGAAATAGGCGTCTTTCGGAATGGCAGCTATGTCGATAATACCGAAATTGCCACATCGTTGAGGCCATTCGGCTTCACCTAAATAGTCAAAACTGCCCCATCGGAATTCTCCCATTAACCAAGGGAAAGAACAGGTGCGTTGCCATGATTTACGGGCGCTGATACGTACAGAAGCATTGTCGTAGGACGATTGATAATAGGGATAATCGGATTCTTCGGGGAAGCATTCTTTTTCCGTCAGGTCAGGTATAGGAAAGACCCGATGTTTAAATTGTTCCCAGTTTATGTTTCCTTTTTCCCAAGGAGCGGGGAAATCCCGTCTTCTCCATTGTGTCTGGCTTCGGTATACGCCACGGGTTTGATAAGTGTGCGGTACCTCTGTAGCAATGGCACAAAGTGTTGGGTAGTTTTTGTGGAAGTGTTCTAGTTCTCCTATTTCTTCTCCATTTCCATTGAAGCCGATAATGTCTAGATAGTTGAATTTTTTTTTTTGATAATCGGTCTTCATACCTCTAGTAGGATCAGTTCCTCCTTGAGTGACAGGGCGGTCAGGGTCCAGTTGGTGAAATAGGCTGACCAGGTTGTGTTGGATTTCGGGGGTAGCTCCCGTTACTTCGTTGCCGATACTCCACATAATGATAGAGGGATGGTTACGGTCTCGTTTTATGAAATCAGTCATATCTTTTGCCACCATTCATCAAAGTAATTTCCATAGTCATCGGCGGCTTTAGGTTGATTCCATCCGTCCAATCCTTCGTTTAGTACCATGATTCCCATCGTATCGCATAAATTATAGAAAGCAGGAGAGAAGGGATTATGACTGGTGCGTATCGCATTACATCCCATATCTTTCAATAATTTGAGACGATAATGAAGTAGGTCGTCGGGTACGGCGGCTCCTACAGCACCGACTGTATGATGATCGCATACTCCTTTTATCTTTAGTGATTTGCCATTGAGCAGGAATCCGCTGACCGGGTTGAATTCTAATTGACGGAAGCCTACAGGTAATCTACATTCATCTAGTATCTTGTTATCTCTTGTCAGTTGGCATATAAGTGTATAGACGTTAGGAGAATCAGGCGACCATAATAATGGTTTCCTGATGCTCCCTGACAGGAAGCAAAGAGAATCTGCAGATGAGACAAATATTTTTTCAGAAGTATCGGCTATGCTACCGTTGGGAGCTTGTAGATATGTTTTTACTTTGATTGGCTTTTTCTCCTGTGTTTCAATTTCTATAGATAGGGTGTAGGTGGCAGATTGCTTATTTTGTAGCTTGGATCTGAAATGGATTCCGGAATAAGGAATGTGGGTGGGGTTACTGACCAGCAGGTATACAGGACGATATATTCCTGATCCTGTATACCAACGTCCGGTTAATGCTTTGCTGTGATCTACTTTTACAGCGATTTGGTTCTTGCCTTCTTGCAAATATGGAGTTAAATCATATACAAAGCTGATATACCCATTAGGACGTTTGCCCAGCCAATGACCGTTTATCCATACTTCGCTGTTCAGATATACGCCCTCAAATAGGATTTGTACTTTTTTATTTTTCCATTTGGAAGGAATGGTAAAAGTTTTTCGATACCAGCTTATTCCGGCAGGCAGGAAGCCGCTTTGCCAGTCGGTTCCGTTTTCAAATTGTTTATAAGTGCCTTCTATGCTCCAGTCATGAGGAATATTCAATATGCGCCATTGAGAATCGTTATATGAGGAAGAAGAGGCTCCTTTGCCTGCATCTCCTAGATGGAATTTCCAGCCTTTACAGAAATTTATGGTTTCTCCGGCAAAAGATGCCAATAAGAAAAATTGTATGCAAACAAATAAAAGGATACGTTTCATGGTTAGTGTGAAGAGAAAGAGAGGCTGAATGTTGCTTGAAGAACAATCAGCCCCAGAACTAATTTACTGATGTTATATATAAGCTAATACCTGTTGATTTACCATCCTTCACTAGGCGTACAAAGTGGATTGGTGTCAAGTTCTTTGGCTGGTATCGGGAAGTAGTTGAACTTATTGATATTATCGGATTTGCCAGTCTGATAGTTTTTATAGCGGGTATCATCACAAGTTTTTAATGTCTGCTCTAACAATCCCCATCTGCGTAAATCGTAGAAACGTTCGCCTTCCACAAAGAATTCAATGGCGCGTTGGTGTACCAGATCTTCAAAAACCCCTTCTTTGGTTATTGGGCCGCTATAGTCATTCAGGTTGGCGCGTCGGCGGATTTGATTAATATATCCGATAGATGTGTCTAAAGCCCCTTTGTTCATATAGGCTTCTGCCAGCATCAATAATACATCGGCATAGCGGATGGCTCTTTCATTGATGAATGACTTGGGAGGTGCCGGTTCATCTTTTTGAGTCTTCCAGTTCTGATATTTCAAAATCCAGTATGTTTTCCACTTGTCTTGTGCAAAAACTTCCCTGAAAGGTCTTTGGTAGTAAGTGCATCCCTCATAGTCCCATGCCACAGAACAGCGGGCACGATAATCAAAATTGCCGTCTTTGTCTTTTTTCCTTCCAGAAGATATCCATAATTTGCTGGGTAGGATTTGCTTCATACCATCCTCCGACTTCAGCAGCGGCATATTCTTTAGGGCGGGTATTGGATTGGGTGGAATTGATATTTTCTCCATCTCCCCAAAGATCTGTTCCACCCACATCTTCTATCAATAACTCGAAAATACTTTCGGCATTGTTTTCATGAGTGTCATCAAAATTCCAATTAAAGTCCTCTACTAGTTTGTAGGTGTAAGGATTCTGCGTCAGAGGCTCGAGGACGTTTATCGCTTCTTGCCAATTTTCTTCATAGACATATATTTTACCCAAAGCGGCATAAGCGGCTCCTTGTGTAGGCTTTCCTATTTTATTCGTTATGGGCAATAGGGAAGCAGCGGTTTTTAAATCTTCTTTGGCTTGTGCCCATATATCAGCTTGTGATGATTTTGCTAAAGGGAAAGTCGAGGGAGATTGGGAGGCTGTCAGGCGGAGAGGGGCGTCTTTAAACTCTTTGGCTAACTGGAATAAATAGAAGCCACGTATGAAAAGACATTCTCCTTTTACCGAATTTTGAAAATCGGTAGAAAATTGTTCTTTCTTTTCTTCCAGTTTTTGCATAATGGAGTTGGTACGGTACAAGGCATTGTAAAATTGATAGAACATGCCTTGTGTCAGTGAGTTTGTATTACTATTAGTAAAACGGTTTACTGTATATACATCCGAAATATCGTTGCGGAAGTCGACTTCATCGGCTCGGGCTATTCTCAGCATTACACCGCGAGTTCCATAATAACCGCCGTTTAGGGCATTCTTCAGTGGAGTATAGCAAGAGGTCAAGGCCAGATTGAAATCGGTTTCATCTTTCCAAAAAGTATCTTCTGTTGCTTGGTTGAGATTGGCCTGGTTTAATTGATCTTCGCAGGAACTGAATAGCATGCCTGAAATCAATATGGTCAATGTCGTTTTAATATATGTTTTCATAAGATGTTTATTTTTAGAATGTTACATTTAGTCCTAACATGAAAGTACGGTTAGTCGGGTAAATAAAATTATCAAATCCCCGATAATTAGCATTGTCTGCATTGACATCCGGTGAATATCCGCTGTAACTGGTGATAGTAAATAAGTTTTCAGCGTTAATATACACACGGGCATGCTGTATGGCACCTTTAAACCATGTCTGAGGAAATGTATAACCTAATTGAACACTGCGGAGACGCAAATAAGAACCATTTTCAAGATAACGGTCGGATTCTGCACGGGTATTACGGTTAGGATCATCCCATGTCAGACGTGGATGGGAGGCATTTTTGTTTTCAGGAGTCCAATAATCCAGGCAACTTGCCAGAAAATTGGAACCTTTGGTTACATCTTCTAATGTCTGACGGGTTGCATTATAAATTTTATTTCCTAACACTCCTTGCAGTCCGATTGATAAGTCGAAATTTTTGATCTCATATTACCATTCAGCGCGAAAGTAAAATCGGGAAAAGGACTGCCTTGAAATACACGGTCGTCGTCATTGATAACGCCATCGTTGTTGGCATCTACAAATTTTATATCACCCGGTTCGGCGGCTGGTTGTATTTTTTTACCGTCTTTGGCATATGCGTCTACTTCTTCCTGACTATTGAAATATCCGGCTGTAGAGATAAGCCAATAACCTCCAATAGGATATCCGGCTTTGGTTTCACTGGTAGTGATGTTTTGGTTGGTAGAACCGCCTTTGATAGATCCGCTTTCACTTCCCATGGCTATTACTTTGTTTTTATTGAAAGACCCAATTAAGTTGATGCCATACGAAATATCCGGATTGGGTTGGTCCATCCATCCTAAATTGAATTCAAAGCCATTGTTACGTATCTTGCCCGCATTGCGTATAGGGTCATTGGCACCACCGGAAGAGATAGGAATAGGAACGGTCAGCAAGATATCTTTTGTATTTTTCACATAATAGTCTGCTGTTAAGCTTAGTCGGTTATTAAAAGCCATAAAATCAATGCCGACATTAGTCATAGCGGTTTCTTCCCATTTTATATCCGGATTGGCAAAATTTTTAGGAAATGCTCCTTGAAGCAGACCACCGTTGCCATCGGGATAATTGATGCCGGTAGTGATGGTGGAGGAATATTGATAGTTATCGATTTCTTGATTTCCTAAAACGCCATATCCGCCACGAAGCTTTAGCTGATCAAGCCAATGCACGTTTTCCATGAACTTTTCTTCGGCCACATTCCATCCTAATGAAAAAGAGGGGAAGTAACCATATCGATTGTTCTTACCGAATTTGGAGGAACCGTCCCGGCGGATAGTGGCGGTGAATAAGTATTTATTTTGGTAGGAATAGAATACGCGTCCGAGAATAGAGGTAAGGACACTTCTCCATGAATTGCCTTCGTTGCTGCGATTGGTTGTGGCTGCATCTATTTCTTCTAATCCCTGGGGTAATCCTTCACCATAGGCTTGTATGTGGCGGAATCTGCTGTCTTGATAGGTATAACCTGCCAATGCTGAAATTTTATGCTCTCCGAACGTACGGTCGAAAGTTAATAAATTTTCAACAAGTATATTACGTCTCCTTCTTTGTCTTTCTGTTAATTGGGTGATGCTGTTGGTCGCTAATCCAAAATCATATTTATTGAGATAATTCTTATATCTTTCGAAAGAAAAGTCTGGAGTTAAATTCAGTTTGTATTTTAGTCCTTTAAAAAGTTCAATTTGTGCATACAAGTTAGCGAATATTTTTACATTTTCGTTATAACGGTCCATGCTGTTGTCATCAATAATGGCCAATGGGTGAGGAATGTTTACCACATCACCATATGTGCCACCATATCCACCTTCACGAGTATCATCATATTTTTCCAAAGTAGGAACACTTTGCAGAATGGTGCCAATCATGCCGCCTCGAAGTTCCTGGTGAAGGGGCTTGTCATGACTGAATGAAATAATGAGATTTGTTCCAGCAGAGAATATCCCTCTTTTATAATCATTCTTGGATTGGATATTATACCGTTGGTAATTGGTACCTTTTTACAATACCGTCTTGGTTGAAATAACCTAAGCCGGTGTAATAAGTGGAATATTTTCCACCACCTTTTACAGACAAATTGTAGTTTTGCATCAGTGCGGGGCGAAACATGATGTCTTGCCAGTCATTGTCTGGTTTGTTAGCCAGATCGGTAGCCATGTCTAATGCCGGTTTGCCGATAGCTTGACGGGCTATAGTGGTAACTTCTGCCCATCCTTTGGCATCTAGCATATCAAGAAATTTGCTGGCAGTTGATATACCTAAGTTGACAGATAAATCAATGATAGGTTTTCCTTCTGTGTTACTTCCTTCTTTGGTAGTGACAATGATAACACCGTTGGCTGCACGGGAACCGTAGATAGCTGCGGATGAGGCATCTTTCAATACGTCAATGCTGGCAATATCATTGGGGTTGATATGATCAATACTGTTCATATACATGCCATCGACAATGTAAAGAGGGGAGGCGTTGTTTAGCGTACCAATACCGCGGACCATGATACGGGTTCCCGAACCTGGGGCACCACCTTGAGATACGATGTCTACCCCTGCAATTTTGCCTTGCAGCGCCTGGCCGATGTTGGCGTTACTTTGTGTATTTAGTTTTTCTGTGTTAATGTTTGCAACAGATCCTGTCAAGTCTGCTTTTTTCTGTACACCGTATCCAATGACTACCACTTCATCAAGAGTTTTTGTATCTTCTTTTAATAGAAAACGGATACTTTTTTGGTTGTTGATAACCGTTTCTTGTGTGAGGTAACCAATGTAGGAAACTTCGATAACAGATTGTGGTTCGGCTTTAATACTGAAGTTGCCATCTATATCTGTGATTGTACCTGTTGTGGTTCCCTTTATACGGATGTTGGCTCCGATAATGGGTTCTCCGCTGACATCTGTTACCGTTCCCGTTACTGTTTTAGCTTGTTGTTGAGCATGCAAGTCTTTAATAGCTTCTGTAGTTAAAATAATGTGTGTACCTTCCAGTTCATAGTTGATACCGGTCCCTGACAGAATTCTGTCCAGTACTTGTGCTACGGCTTCATTTTTGACCTTTACGGAAGTAATTTTGTTAATATCTACTTGGTTATTGTAGATAAAAAAGATAATCAGTTTGGTTTTCAATTTCATTCAGGATCTTATCCAGTTTAACATTATTCATACGTATGCTGACTTTTGCATTTTGAGAATGGGCATTCCCAGCATACGAACAGAACACACAGACCATCAATAGGAAAGTGGAAATTCTCATAATTCTAAAGATTTGTTTAAATCGGGGATTTTTGAAGCAATATCTCCCCGACAAAGTGTTATTTTTCATACCTTTGCGTTGATTTAAATAGATTTTTTACTTGAAAAATTGTTTTGAGTCTATGCCGGTAAGTGCGGCAACACTTATCGGCATTTTTCTTTTTAAGGTTAACTTGAGCTTTTCTTCATAGGCTTGTTGTTTTTAGGTTAGTATTGTCTGGTCAATTGATGTAAATAATTTCTTCATCGTTGGCTCTTTCATATTTAAAATGGATATCCCTTTGCAGCACTCTTAATGCATAATCAATACCGTCTGCTTGACGGAACTTGCCATTATAGGAATATTTCAATACCTTTTTGTTATTGATGATGATCCGGATACCATAATATTTTTCAAAATCTTCCATGATGGTCTGGAAAGGTTCATCTTTAAAACAGATCAAACCTTCTTTCCAGCGGTAAGGAGTGAAATCGTTTACTTTGGTAACTGCCAACTGCCCGTCTTTTACATATGCTTTATGATGAGGCTTCAAGGTTATTGTCTGTTCAGGAAAGTGCTGTGAGGTAACTTTTACACTACCTTTCATTAAAGTTGTTTCAAACGCCGTTTGGTCAGGATAAGCATCTACATCAAACTGTGTACCCAAAACTTCAATGTCATATTTGTCTGTCCGTACAATAAAAAGGAGTTTTTTTTTCTTCTTGGTTACATCAAAATAAGCTTCTCCTTTTAAAAAAACTGTTCGTTGCTTTTGGCTGAAAGTGACCGGATATTGTAAAGTGGTACGGGCATTCAGCCATACATTAGTTCCATCTGGTAAAGTAATATTGGTACGTTGTCCTGCCGGAACAGATACTGTATTCATGGCAATGACTTCATTTTCCGATTTATATTCCTGATATAAATAGTTAATGGTAAGCGTCAGTATGATGACGGAAGCTATTTTCAGCCATTGACGAATAATTTTGGGAATTCGTTTGGTGGAAATGCAGTTATTTGTAGTTTGGTCATCATGCACCATGAGGGCATCGAACAATTTACGCTCTTTGTAAAAAATGCGCTTGTTCTCTTCGGATGCTTCCATCCATGCTCTTATGTCCATGCCTTCTTGTATAGAAGTAGTTCCGGCAAAAAAACGATGTAGTTTCTCTTTTTCCATTTTATTGCATTCTTTTATGCTTCTATATAAACAGCACTTCAGAATGGAAAATTCCTAGTGGCATTTCATAAAAAAAATAGAGAAAGAGTGGAAAATAATCTTTTAAGTTAGTCTGAAGCATCTTTAATGCCTTGTTTATATGGAAATCTACTCCTTTGGGGGTGATATTCATGAGAACTGCAATTTCCTTATAGGATTTGTTTTCGTATCGGCTCAACATGAAGATAGTACGGGTTTTTTCGGGCATGTCGGTGAGGGTTTGTTGGACGAGTTCTTGAATTTCGGAAATAAAAAGCTCATAAGGTTCGCATGCTTGTAAAGTGGCGATCCGGGTATTCAGTTCCCATTCATAGTAATCTTTTATTTTATCCGAGTATTCTTCATGAATTTGCTGATGACGCAGATAATTCAGGCATTTGTTTTTTATAATTGTTAAGATATAGGCTGGAATATTGGAATCTTCGCTTAAGGATTGCCTGTTTTCCCAATAATACATCATCGCCTCAATAGTAATATCTTCTGCTGTGGTTAAATCTCTGACATAAGTATTGGCGAAGCGTACAAAACGTCTTTGAAACTCCTTGTAGAGTTGGTTAAAAGAGGTAATGTCTTCTTTATAGTGCTTTATCTGGATGGGGTCGGTCATCTTATGCGTCGTTTGATTCATGATTAGTACAAAAATACATTTTTTTATTAGTACTACAATTTTTCGAATGTGAAACGTATGAATCACCTGTAAAAATATGGAGAGTGTAGGGGGATATGCTTATTTTGTATCAGAAGGTACGCTTTCCGCTGACCCGAAAATCCGCTGACCTGAAGTTCCTTTTCTTTTTCTTTCTGAAAACATTTTTTTATACGTTTTTCGAGCCCGAAAACGTATACCGTTAATAATTCAATTATTTTTTGTCCGACTTTTGTCCGACTGTTTTAAAAAGTAAAGAGGATAAAAGATTGTGATTCAATCATTTATCCTCTTTTTAGTTGCGGAGGCCTGACTCGAACAGACGACCTTTGGGTTATGAGCCCAACGAGCTACCAACTGCTCCACTCCGCGGTGTTGTGTTTTGATTACGGGTGCAAAGGTACGGCTTTTTTTCTAATCTCCAAATTATTTCTGCATCTTTTTCTCAAATAAAATAATCTTTTTATCTAATGTGTTGATATATAGAGTGTATGTAATATGTTAATTAACATTTACTTTAAGATTATACTTTATTTGTTTGTGTGGTACAAAGAAAAAATGTAATTTTGCTCACATATATATGTAATGTGCAATTGAACTTATATGGCAGTATCAAAGACTAGGGCTAAATTGGTAGACGTCGCCCGTCAGCTTTTTGCGAAGAACGGGGTGGATGATACGACAATGAATGATATAGCGGTGGCTTCCAAGAAAGGAAGACGCACGCTCTATACGTATTTCAAGAGCAAAGAAGACATTTATATGGCAGTGGTGGAGTCGGAGTTAGAGATGCTGTCGGGCGCTATGGAGAAAGTGGCTGAACAGGATATCGCTCCTGATACGAAAATACTGCGGCTGATAGAAACACATCTGGACTCTATCAAGATGGTGGTGTTCAGGAACGGAACTTTGCGTGCCGGCTTTTTCCGTGATATATGGAGAGTGGAGGCAGTGCGGAAGAATTTTGACCGAACGGAAACAAAGCTGTTCAGGCAGGTGTTGACGGAAGGAAAGGAAAAGGGAATCTTTGATATAGACAATGTGAATATCGTGGCGGATATTGTGCACTATTGCGTGAAGGGAATTGAAGCGCCTTATATACGTGGTCAGATAGGTGAGGAGCTGGACGATGAAACAGGATGGGCATACGTGGCAAAAATTGTGTATGGCGCATTGGGACGCAAAGAACAGAATAAGGAATAAAATTAACTTTATAATTATAAAATCAAAAATTATGGGATTATTAACAGGAAAGACTGCGATTGTGACAGGTGCCGCTCGTGGTATTGGTAAGGCGATTGCATTGAAGTTTGCTGCCGAAGGAGCAAATATCGCTTTTACAGACTTGGTAATTGATGAAAACGGTCAGAATACAGAAAAAGAAATTGCTGCGTTGGGTGTAAAGGTGAAAGGTTATGCTTCTAATGCTGCGAATTTTGAGGATACTGAGAAAGTGGTTAATCAGATTAAGGATGATTTTGGTTCTGTTGATATTCTGGTAAACAATGCAGGGATCACGAAAGATGGCTTGATGATGCGTATGAGTGAGGCACAGTGGGATGCGGTAATCGCTGTGAACTTGAAGTCTGCCTTTAACTTTATCCACGCATGTACTCCGATCATGATGCGTCAGAAGAGTGGGAGCATTATTAACATGGCTTCTGTAGTGGGTGTTCACGGAAATGCCGGTCAATGTAATTATTCTGCTTCAAAAGCCGGTATGATCGGTTTGGCTAAATCCATCGCTCAGGAATTGGGTTCTCGCGGTATCCGTGCCAATGCCATCGCTCCGGGATTCATCATTACGGATATGACAGCCAAATTGTCTGACGAAGTAAAAGCTGAGTGGGCTAAGAAGATTCCTTTGCGTCGTGGAGGTACTCCTGAAGATGTGGCGGATGTGGCTACTTTCTTGGCTTCTGATATGTCTTCGTATGTATCAGGACAGGTTATCCAGGTTGACGGCGGTATGAACATGTAATATGATAGTTGTTTACGAGGATAATCATATTATTGTAGTCAATAAGACTTCTTCTGAAATCGTTCAGGGAGACAAGACCGGTGATACTCCTTTGTCGGAGATGGTGAAACAATACCTGAAAGAGAAATATAATAAGCCGGGCAATGTTTTCATTGGGGTGACCCACCGCTTGGATCGTCCCGTCAGCGGATTGGTGGTGTTTGCCAAAACGAGCAAGGCATTGCCCAGACTGAATGAGATGTTCCGTAATGGTGAGGTGAAAAAGACCTATTGGGCGATAGTGAAAGAGTGCCCCAAGGAAACGGAGGGTGAGCTGGTACACTATCTGGTACGTAACGAGAAACAGAATAAGTCTTATGCATACGATAAGGAAGTAAAAAACTCCAAGAAAGCTGTACTGCATTATAAGCTTATCGGCCATTCTCAGAATTATTATTTATTGGAGGTGGATCTGAAAACCGGAAGGCATCATCAGATTCGTTGCCAGTTGGCCAAGATGGGATGTCCCATTAAAGGTGATTTGAAATATGGCTTTCCACGTTCCAATCCGGATGGCAGTATTTGCCTGCATGCTCGGACGGTACAGTTCGTTCACCCTGTGTCGAAGGAAATGATCCAGTTGACTGCACCGGTACCCGAAGGTAATTTGTGGAACGGCTTTGAGATGGATTAAAGATAGAAAACAAAAAGGGAATGCTTCCCAGCATTCCCTTTTCTTACTTTTAGGCATCTTTCATTTACTTCAAAACTTCTCCGCTTTCGCTGAAAAGTACAGTGCTTTCAGTTCCCTCTTCATCAGTTAAAACAACCTTGTAAGTTTTAGTTCCATCTTCGTTCGCTTCTACGGCAGCTTCTTTGATAGTAGCTTCTGCATAGTTCTTTGTGATAGCTTCCTGCACGGCAGCCGGAAGGTCTTTCACTTCAATAGGGGTAAAATCATTTATCATAGTTACGGTCACAGAGTCCACCATAAAGTTGTCGGCGAATGCTGCTGATGTTCCTAATCCCATTACCAATGCTGCTGCAACAAATAACTTTTTCATAATTGTAGGTTTTTACTGTTAATACTATGTTGTTTAGTTTTCTCTGATAACAGAAAAACAATATCTGTGCCAGAAAACGGGATTATTTTTTAAAGTGCTGATATTTAGCAAATTGCCTTCGATTGGGATGAAAGGAAGATGGGAAAAAGTGTGGAATATGGGGAATATCTTGTGGAATTATTCCACATGGCCGATGGGGAATGGGGTATATACTGTAAGGTTGTGCCCTACTGGAACAGCAGGGGTAACAGCCTTACGGTACAGTAGATTCTTGTTGGTAAAGTTATTGAATATCGTACAGCTTCAATTTGTTATATAAAGTTTTCCGGTCTATGCCTAATAAGATGGCGGCTTTACTTTTATTATTTCCTGTTTGCTTCAATGCCTCAAGGATACGTTTCTTTTCTGCCGCTTCATCATGCAGGCTGAATGTCTGCGGACCGGCGGACCTTATAGGTTCCTGCAGCTCATAACCTAATTCGGCAAGGGTGATGAAGTTGCTCTGTGCCAATAGGGTGGCACGTTTTACTATATTTTTCAATTGCCGGAGGTTTCCGGGCCATGAATACGTTTGTAAAGCTTGGCTGGCAGCGGTATCAAACCCTATCAGCTGGCGGTCCAGTTCCCTGTTTGCCTGATCCAAAAAGAAATTGGCGAATAGCAGGATATCTTCTTGCCGCTCTTTTAATGCCGGCATACGAAGGGTGAATTCATTGATGCGGTGGTAAAGATCTTCGCGGAAGTTTCCTTTTTCAATGGCCTGTTGCAGGTTCTCATTGGTAGCGCTGACCAGTCGCACGTCTACCTCTATTTCTTTATTGGAGCCGACCGGACGGATACGTCTTTCCTGCAAGGCACGGAGCAACTGTATCTGTACTTCATAACTTAAGTTGCCTATTTCATCCAGAAACAAAGTACCTCCGTTGGCTTCTACGAATGCTCCTGTTTTGTCGTTTAACGCCCCTGTGAAGGAGCCTTTGACATGACCGAAAAATTCGGAAGCTGCCAGCTCTTTGGGGATAGAACCGCAGTCTATGGCAATGAATGGCTTGTCGGCCCGTTTGCTTAGCTGATGAATACGGTGCGCCACATACTCTTTACCTGTTCCGCTAGCACCGTTTATCAGCACGGACATGGGGGTGGGGGCTACCAGACCTACATAATTGTAGAGTTGGCGCGCTGCCTCGCTTTCCCCCTCCAGAAAATTAGAGGGAGGAACGGTTGCACTGTGGGGAACGGCTTTGTTCTTAGATGCTTTGGGCGCGACTGTGTTCTTTTCTATTCCTACCGGTGTGGGTAAAGCTTTGTTTTGCAATGCCTCATTAATTTTCTTCAGCAACTCATCCGGTTGTATCGGCTTTGAAATGTAATCACTGGCTCCATGTTTTATAGCCTGTACAGCGCTTTGGATGTCAGCATAGCCTGTCATGATGATGAGTGGGATGTTATATTTCTGTTCTTTCATCCATGAAAGCAAGAAGATACCATCTTGATCAGGCAGGCGCAGATCAGACAAAACAAGATCGTATGGTTGTGCATCCAGTTGTTTGCGTGCGCGCGCATTACTGCTTGCTGTATCAACCGAAAATCCTTTTTTACCCAGCCAAGTTTTCAACATGGTGGCAAAAGTCAAGTCATCTTCTACTATCAGAATGGAATGTGGCATCTTTATGTGGTTTTTATTCGTGCAAAAATAAGCTTTTTTCACGGTGTACCGAAACACGGACTCTATTTCTAATACCTTTTAACTTAACAGGGCTTAATTCTTCATGCTTCATTCGGTATTTCGATCTGCTTTTTTGCTTCATCAATTACTTTTTCTATTTCTTCTATTATAAAGTTTGTTTTCTCTATCGCTTCTTCACCGATTTCGGTTGTCCCTCGTCTTTGTTCCATCCATGTCAGTGCAGGAATGCAACGGGTAGCTCCCAGCATGGTGAACAGTGGCAACAGTTTATGAGCTATTGCCGTGATGTCTTCCATATTCTTTTTCGCCAATGCTTCTTCCATACACTCTCGGTTCTTTTTTGTTTCGCTGATGAAGGTACGGAGTATTTCTGAGGCTGCTTCCGGATCATCTTCCGAGAAGGCGGTCAGGGCGGAGAAATCCAACGTTTCTTGTTGGGGATGGTTTTCTTTGGCCGGTGCTATATGGGGAGTCGGATTTCCTGTGGCGGGTACATCCTTTCCTGTGACCTGGAAGATGGCTGTAAACAATTCGTTTATGGTGAAAGGTTTGTGCAGGCAACCGGCAAAGCCATGTGAACAGAAATAATTTTCGTCCATATCGCTACGGGCGGTCAGGGCGATCACCGGCAGGGTTTGCACCCATGATGTGTCCAGCGTGCGGATGGCTTTCAATAAGTCGAATCCGTTCATGGCAGGCATTTGTATGTCCGTGAGTAAGACGTCGAAGCGCTTTTCTTTCAATTGGTTGAGGAGCTCTTCGGGATGATGGCAGCAGGTCACAGTCACTCCGGGGCGTTCCAGCATGGCGGTGGTAAGCTGTAACTGTATGCGGTCGTCGTCAATTAAAATCAGGTGAATCGGCTCACTGTCTTCGCGTGGAGTGTCTGTTTGCCGGATCCCGGTTGCGTCAGGGGAAGCAGGAGTATGTTCTGCTCCCGGTCCGGAAAGATTTTCATCCGGATGGGAAGGACCCTCAGGCAAAGGCAGATATACATGGAAGCAGCTGCCTTTGTCTTGTTCGCTTTCTATCTTGATATCCCCTTCGAGCAGAAGCACCAGTTTACGGGTGATGGCCAGTCCCAAGCCGAATCCTTCTTGTCCTTGTGCATTATGGAGCCGGGTGAATTCCTGAAAGATACGTTGTTGCTCTTCTTGGCTGATACCGCATCCTGTGTCACTGATACTGAAATGCAATTGGCCGTTTTCCAATGCTGCCCGCAGGGTGATGCCTCCTTCTTTAGTGAATTTCAGTGCATTGGATAGCAGATTCTCCGCTATTTGGCGGATACGGAACGGGTCTCCTATGTATACGCGGTTCAATGATTCGTTGCAATGATAGTTCAGTTCCAGCTGTTTGGAGTCTGCCATCGGTTTGAAGCTAATATAAATGGTGTCGAACAGTTGGTGGGGGTTGAACGATACCTGGTTGACGTCCATTTTATGTGCATCCAGCCGGTGGTAATCCAGCAGGGATTTGACCAGGCTGAGCAGGTGATTGGCTGAACTCTGCATATTGTTCAGATAGAAACGCTGGCGTTCTTCGGTAGTGATCCGCTCCAGCAGGTCGGTATAGCCCAAGATGGAACCTACGGGAGCTTTGATATCGTGGGTGATGGTCAGCATTAGTTTTTCACGCGCCGCCAGTAAGTCTTCGGCGCGGCGTTTGGCTTTTTCCAGTTCTCGGCGGTAGTGGTTGCTGCGAGTGATGTCTCTCCATATCAGGACCAGAAAGAAAATAGCCAGAACCACAGCGACAATGGCGATTCCCGCCACTGTGCGGATAGAGCTTTGGCGAATATATTCCTCTTGTATATGTTTGTTTTGGGCCAAAGCTTGCTCTTCCTCCTCTATAGTACTTAATAGCTGATTGACTTTCTGACTTAGTTTCAAGCCGCTGAGGCGCAGGGACTGGGTGCGGCGATTGACCATTTCCATACGTTCTTGTTGGGTATCGGTTACTCGGCTCTGTATGTTTTTCAACATGGTGACCACAGTATCTGCCGGACTGTATGCCTCGGTCAGCGTATCGGTATATTCTTCCTGAATCACATTGTTGACCTGTGTGGAATCTGCTTTTCCGGGCGAGAACACTTCTCCCAAACGTTTGAAGAAGCTTTTGGGCTTTTTACGAATAATATAAGAATTGGTGTGTGTGATTACTTTTTTTCGTACATGGGGAAGGCTGAGCAAGGAATCTTGCTGGGCGATCAGTTCGTCTATATGCTGTTTGTAAAGTATATCTGTCCCACCGTCCTGAATTGCTTTCAGCAGGTTGCGCATATTCCGTTCTTTATCCATGAAAAGCATTCCTACAGTATCCAGTCGCGCCAGTTGTATGCTGTCTGTCAGCAACGTGCGTAGGGAGTCAAGTGCCGTGGTGGCTTGTTTCATGGCTCGTTGGTATCGGTAGTATTGTTCTATTTGTCCCGTACTGAGCGATTGTCCGATGACTTCCGCCTGATAGAGCTGGCCGATAATTTGGTTGGTGACATGGCGCCGTTGGCTCAGGATGGCTTCATCATCACCGGTTCCGGACAGTGACTTCATTTCTTGATAGATATATCCGATAGATATAAAGAGCAGTGCAGTCAGCAGAATATAGCCGAATGCAACTTTCAGCTTGGTGGAACGGTTGGGCAGGCTCATGGTAGTTTTATTTTTATTTCGTATCACGGTTAAAGCGCAGGTAATAGAGTATTCCGGCTGTAGTCAGTCCGAAAGGAAATGCCATCCATATTCCTATGATTCCCCAATCCATGATGAAACCGAAAAAATAGCCGGCAGGCAGGGAGATAAGGAAATAGGCGATGAATGCGATATACATCATGGGTTTCACATCTGCGATTCCACGAAGGGCATTGGCGAAATTTATCTGTAATCCATCACCAAACTGGTAGATGATGAACGGAATGATAAGTTGTGCTACCATTACGCTGACCGCCGGACTGTCGCTGAACCATCCTCCCAGTTCGTTACGCAGCAGGAAGATGGGCAGGGCGCCTATCAGTGCGATGAGCAGCATGATATGGAATCCGGCGTATGCAGAGCGCCTGACGTTCATCCGGTCATTCTGTCCGCGGAAGTTGCTAACCCGCACGGCAACGGCTGCTCCCATGCCATAATACATCATAAAGCAGATTTGGGAAATGGCGAGCATCACTTGGTGGGCCGCCAGAGCAGTAGTCCCGATCCATCCCACCATAATGGCACTGAGACTGAACGAAGCAGTTTCCATTCCCATCTGCATGGCAATGGGCCATCCCATTTTGTTCAGGTGCAGGAAGTCTGCCCGGTTGAGCGTATTGTGTAGAAATCCTTCTTTATAAATATGATAACGTCGGGTACAGAAAAAAATGACGGCGAACACGACCACCATCATGATACGGGAGGCCAATGTGGAAATTCCCGCTCCCAGCAATCCCATTTCGGGCATTCCCAGTTTACCGTAAATCAGAATGTAGTTGCCGATAATGTTCATTACATTTCCTGTCAATAAGATCCACATGGAAACGCGGGTATCGGTTATGCCGTCGGCAAATTGCTTGAAACCGTTGAAAAGCAGTACAAACAACAAGGATATCAGCAAAACGATGAAGTAGGGACGCATTAAAGGCAGCAGTTCTTCGGGTTGCCCCAGTCGGTGGATATTCAGATAAAGTATCCACATGATGAGTGTGAGCAATACGGCCAGCAGTGTGTTGGCAAACAGGCTGTTCTTCAGCATTCGTCCCACTACATGGGTTTCTCCCCGTCCGAACAGACTCCCTACGATAGGAGTCAGCCCGTATGAGAATCCGGTAGCGAAAATAATGGCCAAAGTAAACATATTGTTGACAAAACTGGCGGCGGCTAATTCATTCGTGCTGTGATGGCCTATCATCAATGTATCGGCAAAACCCAAAATGATGACACCTATCTGGCCGATAACGATAGGGATACCTAAAGTGAAAAGTGCTTTGTAATGTTGCATGGTTAATAAATTGCTAATGTGCCAATATGCTAATTTGCCAACTGGCTGTGCTGTGTTCCGCATGGCGCAGCCAGTTGGCAAATTAGCATATTATCAGGTCGGCAAATTACTTTTATAGTAGAGTGTGGAACAATTTTCTCGCACAAATGTTTTTTGTGCAGCTTCTTTTATCTGGCCGGCAGTGACCGAGCGATATTTGTTTACTTCATTGTTAATATCTTCCGCTTTGCCGGTCAGTTCAAAATAAGCCAGATTGGTAGCCACATTCAGGTAATTCAGGTTATTGAATATCTGTTCGCTTTCATAGCGGTTCTTTACTTTTTCCAGCTCGTCTTCATCCACACTTTCTTCTGTCAATGCCTTCAGTTCCTGCCATACGGCAGCTTCGGCAGCTTCCAGCGTGACGCCTGGGGCGGGTTTGCCGGTGATATGGAACAATCCCTCGTCAATGCTGCCCGATATATAGGCGTCGATACTGTTGAATACCTGTTTCTCTTGTACCAGATGCTGCACCAGACGGCAGGAACGTCCGCTGCTCAGCAAGTCGCTTAGCATATCAAAAGCATAGTAGTCGGGATGGCGTCGTTCACAGATATGGAATGCCATAAAGAGCGCGTCTACAGGCACGTTCCGCTCTACTGTCAGTCGGCGTTCCTCCGTTTGCCGGGGTTCTGCCGGCAGTGAGCGGGGGGCTACGTTGCGGCGCGGGATAGGGCCGAACCACTTTTCAGCCAATGTCACTGTCTCTTCAAAAGTAATATGTCCCGTTACAGCCAGAATGGCGTTGTCCGGTGCATAATATTTAAAGAAAAAGGCTTTCACCTCTTCAAGGGTGGCATTGGCTATGTGGCTGATTTCTTTGCCGATGGTAGGCCACTGGTACGGATGCACCTTATAAGCTAGGGCGCGTAGCAGATGTGAGGCGTCTCCGTATGGCTGGTTCAGGTTCCGCTGTTTGAACTCTTCGATTACCACTTGCCGTTGCACTTCCAGACTGCGCGGGTTAAAGTCGAGGGACAACATACGGTCACTCTCCAACCAGAATCCGGTTTCCACATTCTGACGAGGGAGGGTGATGTAATAATTGGTTATGTCATTATTTGTCCATGCGTTGTTTTCGCCTCCGGCATTTTGTACCGGAGTGTCATAGTCGGGCACATGGACGGAACCTCCGAACATCAGGTGCTCAAACAGATGGGCGAATCCGGTATGATCAGGATCTTCATCGCGTGCGCCCACATCGTACAGTAGGTTCAATGCCACCATCTGAGTCGTATTGTCCTCATTGTGTATCACACGCAGCCCGTTGGACAAGGTGTATCGGTTAATGTTAATCATCTGAGTCGCAAATTACTGAATACTTGCCTTGAGAATCCGGATATTCTCTATAGGGCGGTCTGCGCGGTTCGTTTTTGCTATTTCAATATTGTCCACTACTTCCATACCTTCGGTTACTTCACCGAATACGGTATAAGAACCGTCCAGGTGGGGAGCGCCGCCTATGGTGCTGTATGCTTTGATCTGTTCGGGGGTGAAGCGGAATTTCTCTTCTTTGTCCGCCAGCTCACGGGCTTGGGCTTCCAAGGTGTCCTGTAATTCCAGTAACCCGGCATTGTCTCCTGCCTTGCGCATCTTGTATATTTCCTTCATGTGCTGGCGTGCCAGACTGTCGAACAGAGCCTCTTCACGCTGTTCGTTTATTTTGTTCTCCATGCCCAGCAATTGCGGTTCGGTGAACTTGCGTCCGGTAACAATATAGAACTGGCAACCCGATGAAGCCTTTTCGGGGTTCACATCATCACCCTGGCGTGCTGCCGCCAATACTCCTTTCTTGTGGAAGAATTTCGGATTGAACTCAGCGGGAATGGTGTAACCCACATCACCGCTGCCCAGCATGGCAGTATCCGATGCGTTTTTGCTGTCCGGATCGCCAGCTTGGATCATGAATTGTTTGATAACCCGGTGGAACAATGTACTGTCATATACTCCTTCTTTTACCAGTTTGATAAAGTTATCACGATGTTTCGGCGTTTCATTATATAGGGCCACTGTGATATTTCCCATGGTGGTTTCCAGTTTTACCAAGGTACGCTTTTCATTTTCCATATGATGATTTGTTTGTCTTTTCGAGCCGGCGTTGCATGCAGTCAATGCAATGAAGGCCAGGCATATTAGTAAAATTTTGTTTGAAGTCATGAGCTATTTTTTATTTATCGGACAAAGATAGGAAATAAAATTGAGAGTAAGAGCGGAAAAGCGAAGAAAGGAAGGATAAAAAAAGGGAGAGAGCGGAGGAATACTTCAGACGTAGACGCGGCAGATCCAGGTCTTTTTTCCTCACAAACGTGCGTGTTCTTATAATTTGTAGAGAAGAAAAGTAAATGGGGCAGAGTGAGGGGAAGAGAAGCACCGGAAAGAGAAAAGACGAAGGAAAAAAGATAAAAAGACCGGCGGCAAAACCGGAAGGGGATGATAATACTGGAAAAAGAAAATTAAAAAAGTTTCTGAATAACATGGTTTGCATAAGTCTTGAAATTTGCATTGAATACTAGTATGGCATCCATCGTTTCAGAGGGAAGTCTTTGATGAAGGATGCCGGATTTATACCATATCATAATATGCGCGCACGTGTGTGAGAAAAAGGAACTGCGTCTACGTTGGAAGTAGCTTCCGTCTTCTTGGAAATCTGTCGGCTTGTCCGTATTGTTCATGTTATGGGAACAGACGGGAGAGCTGAAAGATTTAAATTTTGCGGGGGTAAGATTATAGATCTTTCCTAGTGGCAACAGGTAGTCCGTAAGTTCTTTTTTAATAAATTATGGGAAACAAAAGATAAAAGCTGCGTTCTTTCAACCATTATGCCGATAAAATTGTTTAAATTTGCAGGAATACTTGTACAGACACTCGATGAAGAAAAAATATGTTCGTTGGACATTGTGGACGATAGCATCTCCGTTCATTCTGTTCATCATTTTATGTATATTGATTTATTTGCCACCTATTCAGAATTTTCTGGTGGACAAAGCTGCTGTATATGCCTCGGAAGCTACTGGTATGAATATCTCCGTGGGACGTATCTCTTTGTCTTTTCCGTTGAATCTGGTGGTGACCAATGTAGATGCTGCTTCCCCGCATAATGATACGTTGCTCAGTGTACGCCGCCTGCAAGTGAATGTGCAGTTGCTGCCATTGCTGAAGAAGCAGGTGGAAGTGGATGGCATATCCCTGCAGGGAGCCACAGTGAATTCTAATGACTTGATACATGGCATGAAGTTGAACGGTACTTTGGGGGAATTGTTCATTTCCAGTCATGGAGTGGCACTGGACCCCGAAACTGCCATCGTTAACAAAGTCTTGTTGAAAGATACGGATTTATCTCTCTGCCTGAATGACACTGCTGCGGTCGATACGGCTGCAAGCGACACCACTTATTGGAAAATAATATTGCAGGATATTGATTTGCAGAATGTGTCCTTTGCGCTGGATATGCCTTTGGACAGCCTGTCATTGGCGGCTTCGCTGGATAATGCCATACTGCGCGACGGGCTGATAGACTTGCATAAATCGGCCTATTCGCTGCAAACGTTCCGGATAAAGAACGGACGTGTGCGCTACGACAGCGGGAAGCCGCTGGCTGCCGACAGCCTGCCCTCCGGACTGGACCCGTCCCATATTGCACTGACGGATATCGGTGTGAAACTGGACTCCCTATACTACGGAGGTAGGAATATGAAAGCCATAATCAGCCAGTTTGTGCTGAAAGAGCGTTCGGGAGTGGAAATCGTTTCTGCCACAGGGCGGATGGTTTCCAATGACAAGGTGCTGCGTGTGCCTTCATTGAAACTGGAAACCCGGGATTCTTATTTGGAACTGAACGCTGCGATGGATTGGAATGCCTTGGATTTCAAAGGTGAAGGCTTGGTGTCCGCACGGCTGATGGCCGATATAGGAAAGCCGGATGTGGTGAGATTCATGGGACGTATGGATGAAAAGTTTGTCCGGCAGTATCCTTCCGAACCCCTGCGCATCCGTACAGGGATCGACGGTGATTTGAACAAGCTGAAACTGACTACGCTGACTGCCGAGCTGCCCGGTGCATTGGGATTGTTCGCCCGGGGGGAACTAACCCATCTGACAGACAGTCTGCTGCGCGGAGGGGGATATCACTTTGGAAGCTGAAACCAAGGATTTGAAGTTTGTTTCCACGTTGGCTGAAGGAATAGAAATTCCATACGGAACGCGCTTGGAAGGCAAATTTACGATGGCGGGCACTAAAATGGGCACGGACCTGCTGCTGATGCAGCCCGAAGCCCAGGCGGTGGTTGCGGCCGATACTATTCCTATAACGGTTTATAATGACAGCATCTCCGTAGCGGATGATTTCAAGATGGAACGGGCAGCCCGTCTGTTTGCCAAATACGACTTGTCGCGTGACAGGTATGAGGCAGACTTGGCTGTCAATCATTTTGACCTGCACCAGTTTATGCCTGCCGATTCTTTGTACACCTTGTCCACCCGTCTGAAAGTGGAGGGGGAAGGTTTTGACTTTTTCTCTCCCCGTACTTATTTCAATGCGGAGGGCGGCATAGACCGTTTCCATTATGGCAGTTATCATTTGACAGGAATTTCATTGGCTGCCGGACTGGAGAAATCGAAGGTGCATGCTTCACTGGCAGTGAAAAACTGGACCATGGATATTAAGGCGCATTTGGATGGTATCTTGAAACCTCATGATGTTTCGGGCGACTTGAAAATGGATGTGGCTCATTTGGATTGGCAGGCGCTTCATCTGATGGATACCCGTTTTCAGACCTCCCAGCACTTGGGTGTCCGCTTCAGCAGTGATCTCAGAAAAAGGTATGCCGTAGAGGCCGAGATGACAAATGCCACGATTGTCACTGCCAAACGTACTTCCCATTCCAAGGACCTGTTTGTCGGATTCAGCACTTCCAGAGATTCTACTTCTGCTTATCTGCGTGCGGGGGATCTTGATTTGAGCCTGGAAGGAGCAGGGCACATTGAATCTATTTCCGGCAGGGCGGAGATGCTGATGAAGAAACTGACGGAACAATGGAATAGTAAACATATTGAGCAGGAAGAACTTCGGGAATTCCTTCCGGGACTATGTCTGAGGATATCTTCAGGTCCCGATAATCCGATAGCCAATTACCTTTCTATGATGGGGTTGTCATACACTCGTCTGTTTATGGATGTGGATTCATCTCCGGCAGAGGGATTGAACGGGGAGGCTTATTTATATGGATTGCGTACAGACAGCCTGACTTTGGATACCATTTATCTGGATGTACAGCAGGACCTGAATGGCATAAATATGTTGAGCGGAGTGGTGAACGGACCCAAACCGGGACAGGAGGCGTTTGATGTGACGCTGGAGGGAAATGTGGGAAACAACAGCGCCCAGTTGTTGGTTCAATACCTGAATGCCCGTAAAGAACAGGGAGTATATATGGGAGTGATGGCCGACCTGCGCCGCCACGGCATACGCATGAAGGTTTTTCCGGAGCATCCCACGTTGGTATACCGTCCTTTTACCGTGAATAAAAATAACTATATTTATCTGGCTGACAACGGGCGGATTCATGCAAATCTGGATTTGCATGACGAGCAGGGGACCGGACTCAGTTTCTATACCAATCGGGAAGATACCATAGCCAAACAGGATATGACGGTGGAGCTTTCACGCATCAATCTGAAAGAATTCCGGCGTATCCTTCCCTATATGCCTGATATGGAAGGATGGATCGGAGCAGAAGCGCATTATATAGATTCCGGTCCGTATATGATGGTGAGCAGTGATTTGCGTATAGATGAATTCAAATATGAAGGCAGTGCGTTGGGAAATTGGGAACTGGGTGGTGTGTATCTGCCCGGTGAGGCAAAGGATCATCATCTGGATGCCTATATACGCCATGATGGTGAGGAGATAGCTCATTTGGGAGGTATCTATCTGCCCGCGGAGGAAGGAACGGGAAGCCTGAGCGCGGATATAGCCTTCGAACATTTTCCGCTGAATGTCGCCAATCCGTTTGTGCCCGACCGCATGGTGGAACTGGACGGGGATATTGATGGAACATTGGCCATGAAAGGTGATCCGGCCAAACCCTTGCTGAATGGGGAACTGGCATTGGATTCCGTGACTTTCTTCATGCCGGAGATGTCTGCCATGTTCCGTTTTGATAATGAACCGGTGCAGGTGGTGAACAGTAAGATGATGTTCAAGGAGTTCGATATATTCACCAAAGGCAAGACTCCTTTTACCATTAACGGCGAGGTGGACTTCTCGGATTTGGAACGGACGGCGGTGAACCTTAAAATGCATGCCGAGAATTATGAGTTGCTGAATGCCCCCGTACCAAGCGGGCTATGGTTTACGGCAAGATGTATGTGGATTTTAACGCAACGCTGCGCGGTCCTGTGGAGGAACTGGTGATGCGGGGGAACATGAACATATTGGGGAAGACCAATGTGACCTATGTCCTGAAAGACTCTCCCTTGACGGTGAACGACCGTTTGGGGGATATGGTGACTTTTGTCAATTTCAACGACACAACTTCGGTAGAGGAGTCCTCTGTCCAGCAAATCTCTTTGGGAGGGATGGATGTGGCCATGACTATGCATATAGACCAGGCGGTGCAGGCACGTGTGGATCTGGTGCCGGACGGCTCCAACTATATGTTGCTGGAAGGAGGCGGAGACTTGTCATTCCAGTACACTCCTCAGGGGGATATGTTGCTGACCGGGCGTTATTCCTTGATGAGCGGGGAGATGAAATACCAGATTCCGATTATTCCGCTGAAGACTTTTAATATTCAAAATGGCAGTTATGTGGAGTGGACAGGAAATATCATGAATCCGCAACTGAACATTACCGCGACCGAAAGGGTCCGTGCTTCGGTGGGCGAGGATGGAAAGACTTCGCGTATCGTCGGGTTTGATGTAGGGATCGCTTTGAGCCAGAGTCTGGAGAATCTGGGGCTGGCGTTTACCCTTTCGGCTCCCGAGGATGCGTCTGTGCAAGACCAGCTGAATGCCATGTCGGTGGAGGAACGGGGAAAACTGGCTGTCACCATGCTGGTGACCGGAATGTATATGGCTGAAGGAAACTCTACGGGAGGATTTAATGTGAATAATGCCTTGAACTCATTCCTGCAGAGCGAAATCTCGAATATTGCCGGGAAAGCACTTGATATCAATGTGGGCATGGAAACGGTGGATGATGCCGATAGCGGCGGGAAACGCACGGATTATAATTTCCAGTTCGCCAAACGTTTCTGGAATAACCGCTTCCGTATAGTGGTAGGCGGTAAAGTGTCTACCGGAAGTACGGTACAGCAGGATGAAACCTTTATTGATAATGTATCCATAGAATACCGCTTGGACAACAGCGGTACCCGGTATGTCAAGCTCTTCCACGACAAGAACTATGAGAGTGTGCTGGAAGGTGAGATCATAGAAACCGGTGTGGGTATTGTGCTTCGCAAGAAGATGAGTCACCTGGGCGAACTGTTTATTTTCAAGTCTAAGAAGAAAAAATGATTGTTGGAGATATGGAGAGAAAACATAACATAAACCTGTTTCTATTATCGGTATTGTTGCTGATGACAGTTTCCTGCTCTACTACCAGGAATTTGCCGGAAGACGAAACGCTATATGTCGGTGTGAAAAATATGGAGATTCTGAATGAAGACAAGACCCCTGCCGGTGTCCAGACCTTGGAAGAGGTGGAGGCTGCTTTGTCTTATCCTCCCAATAATGCCATTTTGGGAAGCAACTCCTTGCGTTTTCCCATTCCTTTCGGTTTGTGGATATACAATGATTTTGTGAAATACCAGGATAAAAAGGGGGGGGGCATTGGATCTTCAACAAGCTGGGGTCTACTCCGGTGTATTTGTCTACGGTGAATCCGGAAACCCGTGTGAAGGTGGCCACCAATCTGTTGCATGATTATGGCTTTTTCAATGGTGCTGTGACTTATTCTGTAGACTCGTTGAAGAATCCTCGGAAAGCCAAGTTAAGTTATAAGATTGATATGGCGAACCCTTATTATCTGGACTCTGTCATGTATCTGAAATATCCTCCTCGCGCCGATAGTCTGATCAGGGCTGCTTATGACCAGAGGGTATTGCATAAAGGAGATAATTTCAGTGTGTTGAAACTGGAGGAGGAGCGCCAGCGGCTGAGTACCCTTTTCCGTAACAATGGTTATTATTATTTCCGTCCCGAATTCATTACTTTCCGTGCGGATACCTTGCGCAAACCGGGAATGGTCAGTTTGCAGGTTGTTCCGAAAGCTGGAGTGCCTGCCGATGCGAAAAGACCTTATTATATAGGGAATACTTCTGTTTATCTTACCGGATATAAAGGAGAGGAACCTACTGATTCCATCGTCTTTCCGGGAATGACTTTACACTATAGCGGTAAGAAACCCGGTATCCGCCCCGGAGTATTGGCTAAGCGCTTCTTTTACCAGAAAGGGCAGCTTTATTCTCAGGCCCGTCAGAATTTCACGCAGGAAGCCTTGGCGCGTTTGGGCATTTTCAAATTTGCCGAGTTCCGCTATGCCCCGCAAGATACATTGCCGGGGTGTGATACGCTGAATGTGCGGATGAATGCTACATTCGATTTGCCGTATGACGGAGAACTGGAATTCAATGTGACTACCAAAAGTACGGATCAGACTGGTCCCGGAGCGATTTTCAGCCTCTCGCGGAAGAATTTCATGCGTACAGCTGCCACGCTTTCTTTCCAGTTGAAAGGGTCATACGAATGGCAGACCAATTCTACGGCGGACGGGAACAGTTCTAAATTGAACTCATACGAGTTGGGGACTTCTTTTTCATTGGAGTATCCTCGCCTGGTGTTGCCGTGGATGAGTAAAAAAATGATGAGCTCGCGATTTCCGCAGCATACCTCATTCAAGTTGTATGCCAGTCAGTTGAACCGTGCCCGCTTCTTTAAAATGCTTTCTTTCGGTGGAACGGTGTCATACGATTTCCAGCCTTCGCGGGTATGGAAACATACTGTGACTCCTTTCAGACTGGCATTTAATACGTTGCAGCATACTACTACACGTTTTGATACGATAGTGGACAAGAACCGGAGCTTGAAAATCAGTTTGGGAAATCAGTTTATCCCCGCTATGAGTTATACGTTTACGTATGATAACGCCCCGTTGAAGAAACGCAATAATTTATGGTGGGAAACTTCCTTTACTTCGGCAGGTAATCTGACTTCGTTGGTGTATGCTGCTTTTGGGAAGGGATTCAAGGAAACAGATAAGAAGTTATTAAACAGTCCTTATGCGCAATTCCTGAAAATGACATCCGAAGTGCGTTGTTTGTTTAAAGTCGGAGAGAAACAGCATATAGCCACTCGTTTGATGGGGGGAATTTTGTATGCATATGGGAACCAGACTGTAGCGCCTTACAGCGAGCAGTTCTATATTGGGGGAGCTAACAGTATCCGTGCGTTTACAGTGCGCTCTATCGGCCCCGGTTCTTATCGTCCCGAAGATAAACAGTATGGTTATCTGGATGAAACCGGAGATGTGAAGCTGGAAGCGAATGTGGAATACCGTTTCCCTATCCTGGGTGATTTGTACGGGGCAGCTTTTCTGGACGCGGGAAATGTGTGGCTGCTGCGTGAACAAAAGAATGAGGAAGGTGAGAATATACGTCCCGGCGGTTTGCTTACTCTTCGTAATTTTGCTAAAAGTATAGCTTTGGGTACTGGGGTGGGATTGCGTTATGACCTTACTTTCCTGGTAATCCGCCTGGATCTGGGTATTGCTCTTCATGATCCGTATGATACCGGCAAGAAAGGATATTATAATATTCCTAAGTTTAAGGATGGACTGGGATTGCACTTTGCCATCGGCTATCCTTTCTAGAAATAGGGCTTGATTTGCGTCAAAAGGAGGGAAATGATTGATTTATGCTCGAATTTGAATGGAATGTAGCTTTTTTCCTCCGTATTATTTTGTAGCTTTGTACCATCAAATATTCAATTTTAAATAAATAAACTATGAAACCAACTTTATTTTTATTGGCGGCTGGTATGGGCAGCCGTTACGGAGGATTGAAGCAATTGGATGGTCTGGGTCCTAACGGCGAAACTATTATGGATTATTCTATTTATGACGCTATCAACGCCGGCTTTGGAAAACTGGTCTTTGTTATCCGTAAAGATTTTGAACAAGATTTTCGTGAAAAGATTATTTCTAAATATGAAGGTCATATTCCTTGCGAACTGGTATTCCAGGCTTTAGACAATCTGCCGGAGGGTTTTACTTGTCCTGCGGAGCGTACAAAACCTTGGGGAACTAACCATGCTGTCATGATGGGAGCTGATGTGATACAGGAACCGTTTGCGGTGATCAATTGCGATGACTTCTATGGCCGTGACTCGTTCCAGGTAATGGGCAAGTTCCTTTCTGCATTGCCCGAAGGTGCTAAAAACACGTATGCTATGGTGGGCTTCCGTGTAGGAAATACATTGAGCGAGAGTGGAACGGTATCCCGCGGCATCTGTGGAACCAATGCGGATCATTTGTTGACTTCCGTGGTAGAACGTACCAAAATTCAGCGCATAGACGGAGAAGTGAAGTATATTGACGACAATGGCGAATGGACAGCTACCCCTGACACAACTCCGGTGAGCATGAACTTCTGGGGCTTTACTCCTGATTACTTTGCTTACAGCAAGGAATTCTTTAAAGCATTCTTGAGCGATCCTAAAAATATGGAAAACTTGAAGAGCGAATTCTTTATTCCGCTGATGGTGGACAAGCTGATTAATGACGGTACTGCTACCGTTGAGGTATTGGATACTACCAGCAAATGGTTTGGAGTAACTTATCCTGAAGACCGTCAGAGTGTGGTTGACAAGATACAGGCATTGGTGGATGCCGGTGAATATCCTGCAAAATTATTTTAAGATGAGAGGTAGTGTAGTCACACTTATATAATTTACTTTCGGGGGCTGTCCGTTTTTTTTCGGACAGCCCCCGTTGGATTACTATTTTTTATCTTCTGTTTTCATTATTGCATCTTGTATTCGCTGGGAGATAACCCGGTATGGTGCTTGAAGTATTTGCCAAAAAAGGAAGGGTTCGGGAAGTTCATAAAATAAGCTACTTCCTGAATAGACATGACGGAGTATTTCAACAGTGCTTTGGCTTCCAGTATCACATATTCGTCAATCCACTCTCCGGCAGTTTTTCCGCTCACTTTCTTTACTACGGTGGAGAAATGTTTGGGACTCAGGAATAATTGCTCCGCATAAAAATCTACGCGTCTTTCTTTACGGTGATGTTCGGTCAGCAAGTTGATGAACTGGTTGAACAATACCTCTTCCCTTTTCAGTGATTTCGGATTCTCGGAAAGGAATTCCGGTTGTTTTCTATGAAGGATGGAACCTATCTTATATAAATAGGCCCCCATTAGTCTGCGTACGATTTCTGTCCTGAAGTTATCGTTCCGGCTTACGGTTTCTTCTATCAGTTCATAGAATGATTTCAGTTCCTGTACCTCTTCTTCCATCAAATGAAATTTGGGATTCTCTTTCAATGAGATGAAAAATGGCATGAAACTGTTCAGGTTGATATACATCTCTTTTAAGAAATCAGATGATATTAAAAACATTTGTGACAAATGAATGCCCGGTGATAACATGGACTGTAGAATATCGCCGGGAGCGCAAATAATCAGATCGTTTTGCTCAATGTCGTATTCCCGTAAATTGATATTGACTTTGGCAGAGCCTTTTTCACGGATAGAGATAATGATTCCATCCAGCCGTAATGGGTATTTAAAGATGGGGTTCATATTCTCGGGGATGTAATGTTCGCTTCTATCCATTACGAAATCATTGTTAATCCCTTTTAGACTGGGATTCATCTGTCGGATACGGGCTATGGATATATTTCCTATTTCATGTTCCATATTTCTTAATTTTGCCTCAAATGTATAAATCAAAAGTCAATAATCCACTCTTTTTTTTTCATAATATCATTTTTTAATTGAAATTGACGGATGTGAATTCGGAGGCGTGTGATGGCAGGAATTCTTAATTCTATTTAAAAGGGGGATGCTGGCAAACTATTTGTACATAATAACGTGTATATTTAACAACAGAATTATAAAGAACAAAACTATGTCAATGTATTGGATCTTATTTATTGGAATCGCGGTAATCAGCTATATTGTACAGAATAGTCTGCAAAGCAAGTTTAAGAAATACTCGAAGATGCCTTTGGCCAGCGGTATGACAGGAAAGGATGTGGCTGAAAAAATGTTGCATGATAACGGTATCTATGACGTGCGTGTAACCAGCACTCCGGGTATGCTGACCGATCATTATAATCCGGCAAACAAAACGGTGAACCTTAGTGAAGGGGTATATGGAAGCAACAGTGTGGCTGCTGCGGCAGTTGCCGCCCATGAATGCGGACACGCCGTGCAACATGCGCGTGCATACGCTCCGCTAAAGATGCGCTCGGCTTTGGTGCCTGTGGTGCAGTTCTCATCTTCTATTATGACTTGGGTGTTACTGGCAGGTATTTTGATGGTGAATACTTTCCCGCAGTTATTGTTGGCAGGAATTTGTCTTTTTGCCATGACTACTCTTTTCAGCTTTATTACGTTGCCTGTTGAGATCAATGCCAGCCAGCGTGCGTTGGTATGGTTGAGCAAGGCCGGAATTACAAATTCATATAACCATCATGCGGCAGAGGATGCGCTGCGTTCAGCTGCTTATACGTATGTGGTTGCGGCACTTAGTTCGTTGGCTACACTGATTTACTATATAATGATTTATATGGGACGTCGTGACTAAGACCTTATAAGGGAAATATATTTTTATTATAGAAGGCTGCTTGCGGGCAGCCTTTTCTAGTTATATTTTGATTAGTTTCGAAATAATTTTTGTTTTAATCTCTTTTTCTTTTCGTTTTAATTTGTATTTTTGCCCTGTCAGCAAAATGAGATAATACCTATGAAAAAACATTTGGGAGCCATCAAATACTTGGTCATTTAGAATAATTTGATGATGAGAAACACAATAAAGTTAAAATATATATGGTGTACTTTGTTTTTACTTCTTCATTGGGGTTTTGTCAAAGCACAGCCTATTTGTGTTGCACGCCAATATACAGTGAGAGACGGATTGATTCAAAGTAATCCGGCGCAGATTCTTCAAAGTCATAATGGTTTTATATGGGTCAGTACTTGGAATGGGGTAAGCCGGTTTGATGGACGCGATTTCGAAACTTTTCAGTTTGATTCTCTTTTGAACCAGCACATGCAGCGGCTGGAGAATACGGCCGACGGCAATTTATGGATGATTGCATACGATCGTCATAGCCTGTATTTATATGATATTCGTGAAAATAAGCTGATCAATGTTCTGAAACAGTATGAACAACATTTTAATACTCCGTTGCAAATAGAAAATTTGTATCCTTTATCCAAAGGGATTACTTGGGTTACTTTAAATAATGGAGGATGTTTCAGAATTTCAGATAAAGAGTGTACTGTTTCTTCAGGGATTCAGTATATTACAGCTATTGATGATGTGGAACTGGGGAAAGTCAGTAGGGTCTTTGAAGATAAACAGGGAGAGGAATGGGTATTTAGTGACAAGGGAGTTAGCATATTTGGCAAGCGGACCATTAGTTCATATCCCTTTTCTATGTTCGAAACAATGGATAATCTTGTTTTTCTTGCATCACAGAATGGCAGGCTAGCCTATTATGATGTAAATACCATGCAATTCAACATCGTTCCTTTTCAAGAGAAGATTCAGCATATAAACGGAATTAAAGTGTTGAAAGATAATCAGCTGGCTGTTTTGTCTGATAAAGGTTTGTACCTATGCCGTTTCCCTGAACTGGCGATGGAGAAATATGATTTCTCTCTTCCGGGGCGTGATGATGCGGCTGTGAGAAAAGTCTATCAGGATTCTAAAGGATTTCTATGGATATTTACCGGATTGCCGGGAATTATCCGGCTTGATCCGGAAACCGGAGTGAAACAATATTTGAATACTCCTTCCGGATACATGGCTTCTTCTCCGGAAAATGAACTCTTTATTTATGAAGATCCTAACGGAGTGGTTTGGACTATTCCTTATAAAGGTATATTCAGTTATTATGACGAAAAGAGCCGGGAGCTAAAAGTCTATTTTACACCGGGAAGGAATCATATACCTTATTCTCCTATTATTAAAACAACTTATGTTGACAAACAAAATAATTTGTGGATCAAATCCCAGCGCTCATTTATAAAAATGTTCTTTCCGCCCAGTCCCTATACTTATAGGGAGTTGGACAATTATTTTGATACAAAATCATTTCTGTTTGATAGCGACGAACATTTATGGATTGCAACAAAGAAAGGGATTATACGTATTATGGATTCACAGAAAAACTTGTTGGGTTATTTGTCGCCTGATGGGGAACTGGCTCAAACGGAAACAGTTTTTGCAGAAGGTGGAATCTATGTCATGCTGAAGGATCAGGCGCAGACAATATGGCTTGGCAGTAAGGAAAACGGATTGTTCAGACTTGTTCCTCGGAATCGTCCTTATCATTATGAGGTATATCATTATATGAATAATCCGTCGGATCCTTATTCCATCAGTGACAATAAAATATCATGCATTGATGAGGATCATAACGGACGTATTTGGATTGGTACTTACGGTGGCGGATTGAATTTGGTTGAGGAAAAGGAAGATGGGGCGATACGTTTTATTCATGCGGAGAATAAATTGTCCGGTTTTCCTATTAATCGTACCAACAGTATTCGTTGTATGGTGGAGGGACCCGGTCATACTATGCTGGTGGGTACTATAGAAGGTTTGATCACTTTTTCTTCTGATTTTTCGGATTACGAAAATATTCGTTTTTATCTTAACCTTCCTCGTCCGCAGGTGGCTGACGGATTGTGTAGTGCTGATGTGATGTCTGTTTTACGAGCGACGGATGAAACTATCTATTGTTATTGTTATGGAGGTGGCCTTTGTAAGTTGGTTTCGTCAAATTTATTATCTGATGAACTTCGGTTCCGGTCGTTCGGCAAAGAGACATCTCCGTTGGCTAGAGCCTTGATTGAAGATAAAAATCATAATATATGGATCGGCTCGGAAACGGATATCACTCTGTTTGATGTGCACGATCAGACTTTTGAGTCTTTTGGAGAAACTTTTTTCAATCGCTCTTTTAATTATAGTGAATGTCTTCCGGTTACAGACAGGCAAGGGGATATCTTAATGGGTACAGAAGGCGGTATGCTTGTCTTTTCTCCGGATAGTATCGTTAAGCAGACTTATGAAGCTCCTATTGTAGTGACAGGGATAAAATATTCGGAGGATAATTTGTCTCATGTATTGAGTGATGCGGATTATTTAGAGATCCCTACCCGGCGGAGGAATTTTACCATCTCATTTGCTGCGTTGGATTATACTAATTCCTTGGATATCGAGTATGCTTATAAGTTGGATGATAATCAATGGTATTATATAGGTAAGAAGAACTCGGTTAGTTTTGTAAGTCTTCCGGCAGGAAAATATCAATTTCAGATAAAGGCGACCAATGGGGATGGTATTTGGATGAACACTGTGAAAACGGTTACTTTTCAGGTATTACCCACCTTTTGGGAAACCGGTTGGGCTAAGGCTTTTTATCTAGTTGTTGTCTTGGTGATATCTTTAGCTATCGGATATGTTTTTTTCTATATTTACTATTTGAAGCATAAGGTAAATATGGAACAAAGATTGGCGGAAATAAAAGTACGTTCTTTTATTGATATCTCACATGAACTACGTACTCCTTTAACCCTTATATCCGGTCCGGTATCCGAAGTGTTGTCCCAGAGCCTTTGACTTCCCGGACCCGGCATCATCTTCAATTGGTTCAGAAAAATATCAATCGTATGTTATTGCTCATTAATCAAGTATTGGATTTCAGAAAGATACAGAATAAAAAAATGGGCTTGACTATTGAATACCGGGATATCATTATCATGCTTCATAATATAATGGATAATTTCCGGTTGTTGGCAACAGAAAAAAATATAAATTTTTCTCTTCAGACAACGTTGCCTTCTGTTTTTTTTGTGGATAGATAGTGATAAGTTCGAGAAAATTATCTTTAACTTGCTTTCCAATGCCTTTAAGTATACACCGGATAACAAGTCGATTACCTTGATTGTGATGGAAAGCGGACAGTTTGTTTCGATTGCCGTAAAAGATGAAGGTATTGGCATCTCTAAAGATAAAGTGTCATCCATATTTGAACGTTTCACTACAGTGTCCAAGGAAAATGACATGCAGCCTTCATCGGGTATAGGGCTTTCGCTGGTGAATGAGTTGGTTAAAATGCTGCATGGGGAAATTCAGGTCGAAAGTGAAGTAAAGAAAGGAAGTGTATTCAAACTGGTTTTGCATAAAGGAAAAGAAATATATGCTCAGGATAAAAATGTTGAATATATATTGAACGACACTTCGGAAGAACAGGAAACGGTCTTGGCGGAACCGGAACAAAATGATAAAATATCTTTGCCGGACATGCCTCCGGCAACAAAAAGAAACTTTAGTAAAAGTGATGGTAGTGGAGGATAATGCGGAGTTGCGTCAATTTATATGTGAAATATTGTCGGGCACTTACCGTGTTGTTGGAGTTGCCGACGGGGTGATGGCATTGGAAAAGATAGAAGAGGAAATTCCGGATTTTATTATTACGGATATTATGATGCCGCGTATGGATGGTATTGAATTGATAAGGCACATCAAGGAGAATGTCAATACCTGTGATATCCCTCTTATTATCCTTTCTGCAAAATCGTCTGTTGAGGATCGTATTCAATGTTTACAATTAGGGATTGATGATTATATACCTAAACCTTTCAGCAGCGATTATTTAAAATCGAGAATTGAGAACTTGATCAGGCAAAGAAAAGTGCTTCAGTCGGCTTTTTTGTCAAAGTATGGTGCTCAACCGAAGAAAGAACCTTTAGAAGCCGTCGCTTATCCTGTGTCGCAAATTGTTCCTTTGGACGAGTTGTTTATGCAGAAGCTGGTAGGATTTATGGAAGAGAATTACAGTAATCCGGGGCTGCGGGTGAATGATCTGGCAGAGTTCATGAATATGAGCCGCTCTGTATTCAATCGGAAAGTGAATGGTATCATGGGGATTTCTCCGATAGAATATATAAAGAATTATAGGTTGAATAAAGCGAAAAGTTTTATACAAAGTGGTATGTCTTTCTCTGAGGTCGCTTTTGCCGTCGGCTTCTCTGATCCCGGTTACTTTGGCAAGGCGTTTAAAAAAGCATTTAATCAGACTTTGACTGAGTATAAAAATAATAACTAAGTTCCGTTTTGTGCTGTTTATGAAGGTAAATAGCAAGAAAATACCTTATTGACGTAAGATTTTACCTTTGGCTCTCAAGGGAAAAATCTATCTTTGTGCTCATTGACACAGTATGAAAATGTTCCGGAAAACTTTTATGAGTATAATTTTTAAAACATGATAGGATGAGTACAAAATTTTATGTAATAGCTGTTTGGACGCTGTTAAGTTTTGTGGTAAAAAGTAAATGCACAAGACAAAGTGGAATGTTGGGACCGGTTTGAGTTGAGTTTTAAACAGGTGACCAAAGGGAATCCTTTTTGATACACGTCTTTCCGCTACTTTCGTTTGTGGAAAGGAAAAGAAAACGGTGGAAGGGTTTTATGATGGTGAGAATACTTATAGGATACGGTTTATGCCTGCTGTCGCCGGGGAATGGAGGTATGTTACATCTTCCAGTATAGGGGCTATGAATGGTCGGAAAGGTACATTCACAGTGATACCTGCCGGAAAAGATAATCATGGCATGGTATTGGTGGACGGAGAACATAATTTTAAATATGCGGACGGTACCCGTTATTATCCGATGGGTACGACGGCCTATGCATGGACACATATGAAGGAAACGACTCAGGAGGCTACTTTGAAATCGTTTGGTGAAGCCGGTTTTAATAAGGTAAGGATGTGTGTGTTTCCTAAAAACTATTCTTTAGTGAAAGACGAGCCTGCGCTTTATCCTTTTGAAATAAGGAAGACGATAAAAGATAAGGAAGGAAATGAAAGGAAAGAATGGGACTTTGACAGATTTGACCCGGCTTTTTTTTTCAGCATTTGGAGAAACGGATAGACCAACTGAACCGTTTGGGGATTGAGGCGGATTTGATCCTTTTCCATCCTTATGATAAGGGAAGATGGGGCTTTGATGCTATGTCGAATGAGGTGAATGTACGTTATATTAAATATATTACTGCTCGTTTGGCTTCTTTTAGAAATGTATGGTGGTCTATGGCAAACGAGTGGGATTATGTAAAAGCGAAAACTGTGGATGATTGGAAGCTGTTGACGAAAACTGTGGTTGAGAATGATCCTTATCGCCATTTATGTTCTATTCATGGAGCGACGGCTACTTATTTTGATTATTGGATGCCTGAATTTACCCATGTCAGCATACAGGATGAGGCACCGGTACTGAGTTCTACCGCTTCTGCTACTTTAAGAAAAATTTATCGCAAACCGGTTATATGTGATGAGGTTGGGTATGAAGGGAATCTACCTTATCGTTGGGGAAGGTTAAGTCCGCAGCAGATGACTTGCTTTATTTTGAATGGTTTGTTGGGTGGAATTTATGTCACTCACGGTGAATGTTATCAGCAGGGGAACGAACCTATCTTTTTGGGCGCAAGGGGATCTTTAAAAGGTGAAAGCTGGAAACGTGTGAAATTTTTAAGAACGATTATTGAAGCTGCTCCCCATCCGTTGGAGATGGCAGATATCAGTCGTGACCTGGTTACTTCTACTGCTGGACCAGATTATTATCTGGTCAATATGGGAAAAGATGTGAAAGGTTTCTGGACTTTTAATCTGCCGGTAAAAAATGCGGATTATAACAAATTGCAAAAGAATAAACGGTTTAAAGTGGAGATTATTGATGTGTGGGCCATGACTGTCACGGAATATCCTGTGATATTTGAAACAACGGAGGAATTGGATTATCGTGTTTTTGATATACATCATCGGGGGAGTAAGAATTCCGGATGCTCCTTATATTGTTCTTAGAATAACAGAAGTGAAATGATGGGATAAGCCTTCTGACGGGAGATGATTGATTTTTTTTATCATAAAAAAGGCTAATAGTTTTCGATTCTTTTTTTTTAGCTTAAATTTGCGGTATAATTAACTCCCTAGATACACTAAAATGTTAAATACAGTAGAAGAAGGATTGGAAGATATTCGCCAAGGCAAAGTATTGATCGTTGTTGATGACGAAGATCGTGAAAACGAAGGCGATTTTATCGTTTCAGGAGAAAAGATTACTCCTGAAATTGTAAATTTTATGATTACTCATGGCAGAGGGTTGTTATGTGCCCTCTGCCACATTCACGTTGTGAAGAACTTTGTCTGGCTCCGATGGCAGAAGAAAACACTTCATTGCTAGGTACACCGTTTACTATGTCGGTAGATTTAAGAGGGTATGGCTGTACTACGGGAGTTTCTGCTTTCGACCGTTCGTCAACAATAAAAGCTTTGGTGGCAGGAAATCTGAATCCTTCCGAGTTTGCTCGTCCCGGGCACGTTTTCCCTCTATATGGTGCGGAAAATGGGGTCTTGGAGCGTAATGGACATACCGAAGCCACACTGGATATGACAAGAATGGCAGGTTTGAAACCCGGAGGAGCTCTTGTTGAAATTTTGAATGAAGATGGTACAATGGCGCGTCTTCCCCAACTAGGTGAGATTGCAGCAAAATTCGGTTTGAAAATTGTTTCCATTAAGGATATTCAGGAATATCGTAAAAAACATAACCTCTAAATCTAATAAATATGGCACTCAATCAAAGAAGAGTAAAGATATTGCATCTGATTCGTGAAGACGGGCATGCAAAAGTTCAGGACCTTAGTAAAATTTTCAATGTGACGGATGTAACGATCCGTCAGGATTTGGAAGCCTTGGAACAAATGGGGTATATCCAAAGAGAGCATGGAGGTGCGTTTCTGAAAGGAGTAGGGTCGTTTGCCAAGACCGGGCAATTGTTCAATCAGACTCATTTGGAGGAAAAGAAAGAAATCGCTCAGAAAGCTATTCAGTTTATTCAGGAGGGGGACAGTATAATTCTTGATTCCGGTTCTACAACTACAGAGATCGCAAAAGCTTTTAATGAATTATAAGGACCTGACAGTCATTACCAATGCTTTGAATATAGCTTTGATTTTAGGTGAGAATCATGGTATTAATCTGATTGTTACCGGAGGTGAGTTCAAGGCTCCTACACTTTCTTTGACAGGAAAAATGGCGGCCGATTCATTTAAAGATATACGCGCTAATAAATTGTTTCTGGCTACGGCCGGTATTTCTTCGGATATGAAGCTGACTTATCCTAGTCTAAGTGATTTGGTCGTGAAATCTGCTATGATAGAGTCTGCCAGTAAAGTGTATCTGGTGGCTGATTGTTCAAAAATAGGTGTCAGTGCTTTTGCTAGTTTAGGCTCGGTTTCATTAGCAAATGCTATTATTACAGATAGTACTATAACCGAAGAGGATTTTGAAAGATTAAAAGAATTAGAGGTCGAAGTTATCTGATTCTTACTGAAACAAAGGTAATATGGGTGATTGAGAATGTTGGAAAATACATTCTTGATCACCTTTTTTATCAACTTTGATTTTACTTCCTTATTTCTCCTTATTGTTTGCTTCTTTTTTTTTATAACAGTTCTGTTGGGTACAAAATAGACAATCGGATAGTCTTGTTTATATAGAGATATAACTTTGTTAGCAGAATAAATTAATTGTCCTGATTTATAGATTATATAGGTGTTTATTGTTAATATAATCAAATTTATTTTCATTTTATTTCGTTTTGTATTGAATGTTTCCAGTTAAATTCCGTTATTTGCGAAATGATAAGAAAGTAAATGATAATAATATGCAAGTTGAAACGTTAGAATTACAATCGGAAAAGAATCGGAAACGGTTGGTTGAGATTGTGTATAAAGCAAAAGCAGGACACATTGGAGGTGATCTGTCGTGTCTTAACGTGCTTACAGCACTTTATTTTTTGATATAATGCGTGTTTGGCCGGATAAACCAAAGGAAACGAAAAGAGATCGTTTTGTAATGAGCAAAGGGCATTGCGTAGAAGCGTTATATGTTACGCTGGAAGCAAAAGGTTTCATCTCTCGTGAGGTAACCGACACATTAGGAGAATTCGGATCTATCTTGTCCGGCCATCCTACTATAGAGGTACCGGGTATTGAAGTAAATACAGGAGCTTTAGGGCATGGCTTGTCTGTAGGTGTCGGAATGGCGATGGCTGCCAAAATGGATAAAGCTGATTATAAAACGTATGTATTGATGGGAGATGGTGAGCAAGGGGAAGGTTCTATATATGAAGCTGCTATGGCAGGAAACCAGTATAAATTGGATAATCTGGTAGCCATTATTGACCGTAATCGTTTGCAGATCAGCGGTACAACCGAGGAGGTCATGTCATTGGAGAGTATGCGCGACCGCTGGACTGCCTTCGGTTGGGATGTATTGGAAATGAACGGAGATGAGATGGAAGATATCATCCGGACTTTCCGTTCTATTGATTATACGAATAAAAAGCCTCATTTGCTTATCTCCCATACTACAAAAGGAAAAGGAGTGTCTTATATGGAAGGCATTGCAAAATGGCATCATGGCGTGCCTACAGCCGAACAATATGAAGAGGCTGTTCGCGAGGTATCCGAAAGAATTGAAAAACTAGAAAAAGAAAACAATGGCAAATAATATGATAGCGTGCAGAAAGAGCTTTACAGATACGTTGCTGGAGTTGGCGCGTCAGGATAAAGATATTGTGGCGGTTACAACAGACGCCAGAGGATCTGTTACTTTGGGGGGATTTTGCAAAAGAATTACCTGCACAGTTTGTAGAATGTGGAATAGCCGAACAGGATGCGGTAGGAATATCAGCAGGTTTGGCACATAGCGGAAAAAAAGTGTTTGTATGTGGCCCGGCTTGCTTTTACGTGGCACGTAGCTTGGAGCAGGTGAAGGTCGATTTGGCTTATAGTCAGAATAATGTGAAGATACTCGGAGTAAGCGGTGGAGTTGCTTATGGTGCTTTGGGGGCTACTCATCATAGCCTGCATGATATTGCCGTATTAAGAACTTTTCCGGGAATGAATATCGTTCTTCCTTGTGATGCCCGTCAGACACGCAAGTTGGTCAAACTATTGGTAGATTATCCTGAACCGGTGTATGTACGTGTAGGAAGAGCTGCTGTTCCCGATGTGTATGAGAATGATGATTTTGATTTTATTCTGGGAAAAGCTAATATGCTGCTGAACGGTACGGACCTGACCATCATTGCTGCCGGAGAAACGGTTTATCATGCTTATCAAGCTGGTTTGATGTTACAGGAGAAAGGCATTAAGGCACGTGTGTTGGATATGTCTTCCATCAAGCCCGTTGATGCGGAAGCCATCAGGAAAGCGGCGGAAGAAACCGGACGAATTATCACTGTGGAAGAGCATAGTCAGTTTGGTGGTTTGGGAGCTATTGTAGTTGAGACGCTTTCTGAAAATCCGGTTCCGGTACGCATTATCGGCATCCCCGATGAGAACGTGGTTCATGGAAACTCCCATGAAATCTTTGCCCATTACGGATTGGATAAAGAGGGCATCTGCAAGACTGCCCTTGAATTCGTGAAAAAATAAACATATCCTTTTTAAATCTAATAGTATGATTAGCAGAATAATTACCATAGATCAAAGTACTTCGGCAACAAAAGCCATGCTGTTCTCTGAAGATTGCGAATTGTTGCATCGGGTAAATATAGAACATCAGCAATTCTACCCGCAGATAGGATGGGTAGAGCATGATGCCGAAGAAATCTATAAAAATACCATAGAAGCGATACATTGTCTGCTTGAACAAGAAGAAGTGAATGGAAAGGATATTTCTTATTCTCTTGCCATCACCAATCAGCGCGAAACGGTGGTTGTTTGGAACCGACATACCGGCAAGTCCGTTTATCATGCCGTGGTATGGCAATGCCAGCGGGGAGCGGCTATTTGCAAAGAACTGAAAGATAAGGGATACAGCGAACTGGTACAACGAAAGACCGGATTGCTTATCGATCCTTATTTTTCTGCCAGTGGTGCTAAGTGGATATTGGATAACGTGGAAAATGCACGTGAACTGGCAGAAAAAGGCGATTTGTTGATGGGAACTATTGATTCCTGGCTGATTTGGAAACTGACCGAAGGCAGGAAGCATCTGACTGATTATACGAATGCGTCGCGTACCATGCTTTTTAATATTCATACTTTGGACTGGGATGAAGAGTTGTTGAAACTCTTCACTATTCCCCGGAATATGATGCCGGAAGCGTTGCCCTGTGATGCTGTTTTTGGAGAAACAACGATAGAGGGTTTGTTCAAATCTCCGATACAAATAGCAGGTGTTTTAGGTGATTCCCATGGAGCATTAACCGGTCAGATGTGTTTTGAGGCAGGTATGGGCAAGGTGACTTATGGAACGGGATCATCTGTTATGGTTAACATTGGAGAAGAGGCTGTCGCTGCTCCTGAAGGGCTGGTTACATCCGTCGGATTCTCGGCTTTGGGTAAAGTGTATTATGCTTTTGAGGGCAATATCCATTGCACCGGAGCCACTATCAAATGGATGGTGGAGAAATTGGGATTGGTGGACTCGTTCAATCAAATTGAAACCTTGGCGACTTCGGTTAAAAATAATGATGGAGTCTATCTGGTTCCCGCCTTTACCGGATTGGGAGCTCCCTGGTGGAAACCGGATGCTAAAGCTGCCATCTGGGGAATGACACTGAATGCTGGAAAAGCGCATGTGCTGCGTGCAGGATTGGAATCCATTGCTTATCAAGTGAAGGATTTGATAGACATGATGACCCGGCAGGCAGGAATCGAGCTGAAAGCGTTGCGTGTTGACGGAGGCCCCACGAAGAATCAGTTCCTGATGCAGTTTCAGGCTGATATGCTGCATGCCGTCATTAACCGTTCGGAGATAGAGGAAGCTTCTGCATTGGGGGCTGTTGTCATGAATGGCTTTGCCCGTAAGAAGTGGGCCAGTTTCCAAGAAGCCGCTGCCATGCGTACCATTGACAATTGCATCGCTCCCTGTATGGAGGAAAAAGAACTTCAATCTTTGTATAGTGGCTGGCGTGAGGCTGTTAAGAAAGTAATAGGACAGAATAACTAACTGAATATATCGTAACTTTTAATACCATTAGAAATGAAAAACAAGAAAAAAATGTGTTTTGGTGTCATCATTGGAACACGCGCTTATTTTAACTCGGAATTAGCAAAAGATGTCCGTAAACAATTGTTGGAAACACTGACGAAAGAGGGCTATGACTATGTCATTCTCCCCGAAGATGCTACGCCTACAGGCAGTAGCAGTATTGAAACAAGAGAAGATGGCTTGAAATGTGCAAAGTTGTTCCGTGAGAACCGTGACCGCATTGATGGAATCATTGTTTCATTACCTAACTTCGGTTTTGAAATCGGTATCATCAATGCTATCAGTGTAGCCGATCTGAATGTGCCTGTTTTGGTTCAGGCATGTGATGATGAGAATGACAAGGTGGATTTGGATAGCCGTCGTGACGCGTTCTGTGGTAAGATTTCCGTATGCAATAACTTGTATCAGTATGGCATTCCTTTTACTGATACTACGCTACATACTTATTCTATTTATTCTGATTTGCTGGCAGCCGATATTAATAAGTTCGCTGCGATCTGCCGGGTGGTGAATGGTCTTCGTCATGCTCGCATCGGTGCCATCGGCACTCGTCCTGCCGGTTTCCAGACCGTCCGCGCCAGCGAGAAACTGTTGCAGGCATCGGGCATTACAGTCGTTCCGGTAGATCTTTCTGAAATCTTGTCTGCCGCCCGTAAGATTGAAGATGCTGATGAAACGTTACAAGCAAAACTGAAAGAAATCAGACAATATGCTGCTGTTCCCGAACAATACAATGATAAACTGATTTTGCAGGCTAAATTTGGTGTGGCTGTAGAACAATGGATGGAAGCCAATGAAATTGATGCTGTAGCTATCCAGTGTTGGGACTCTTTGGAGCAAAACTATGGTTGTGCAGCTTGTGTGACTATGAGTATGTTGAGTGAAAAATTAATCCCTGCTGCTTGTGAAGTGGATATTGCCGGTGCAGTGTCTATGTATGCGTTGACATTGGCTTCCGGTCGCCCGTCGGCATTGCTTGACTGGAACAATAACTTTGCCGAGGATCGTGACAAGTGTGTGTGTACACATTGTGGTAACTTCCCTAAATCATTTGTAATGAATGATTTGAAGTTAGGAACATTAGGAGTGTTGGGCAGAACATTAGGTAAGGTACATACTTTCGGTGCCGTTTACGGTAAAGTAAAACAGGGTGATTTCACCTTCTTCCGCATCTCGACAGATGATACGAAGGGTTGTATCAAGTCTTATTTGGGCAAAGGTGACCTGACCGATGACCCATACGGAATGGATGGTTGTATAGCAGTAACCAAGGTGGATAATCTGCAGCCGCTTATGAAATATATTTGTAAGAATGGATTCGAACATCATGTGGCTATGTGCCGTGGCAATGTGAAAGATATTTTGGCGGAAGCTATTGAAACTTATCTGAACTGGAATATCTATATTCACGAATAATATCGATGAAATATGATATTGGTAGATAATTACTTTTTGGCAATCCTCTGCTGTGTTATTTGCTGTGCCTGCTGGGGCTCTTGGGCAAATACGCAGAAGATGGTTGCCGCCAAGCAATGGAGCTTTGAACTGTTTTATTGGGATTTGACCGTCGGTCTGTTCCTTACAGCTTTATTGGGGGCGGTGACTTTGGGAAGTATGGGAAGTGAAGGCCGTACCTTTTTTCAGGATTTGGCAGTCATGGACTGGTCTAGCATTCAATATGCATTCTTGGGCGGTGTTGTGTGGAACTTTGGCAATATATTTCTTACCGCAGCCATTGCTGTAGCCGGAATGTCAGTAGGTTTTCCTATCGGTGGAGGCTTGGCCTGGATTGGAGGTATTGTATTCAATTATTTATTAATCTCTTTGGCCGGTCAGACCTATCAGGGAAATCAGCTTTTACTATGGAGTGGTGTGTTAGTCATCATTGTAGCTATACTGATCTGCGGAAAAGCGTACGGAAAGTTATCGTCCGGCAAGGCTTCCACTCCGAAGAAGGGGATTCTGCTGGCCATTATGGCAGGCATTGCTATCATGTTCTTTTACGGATTGGTAGTGAAATCTCTTGACCCGCAGTATGTGGCGGGAGGAACCGGAACGCTGACTCCTTATACAGGTGTGTTCTTCTTTGCGGTAGGTATTCTGGCCAGCACACCTATATTCAATACCTTTGCCATGAAGCATCCGGTAGAAGGCAAGGCGGTGACCATGAAAGATTACTTTGCCGGCGATGCCAAGACCCATCTCACAGGTATGCTGGGAGGCTTTATCTGGATGGACGGCATGGTGATTAGTTTTATGGGAGCAGGTGCTGCCAATCCGGCTATCTCTTATGCCCTTAGCAACGCAGCGCCTGTGGTGGCTATGATCTGGGGAGTTTTTGTCTGGAAGGAATTTAAGGATGCTCCGAAGGGGACCAATAAACTGATTGCGGCTATGTTCTCCTTGTTTATTATCGGCTTAATAAGCATAACTTTGTCAAATTAAAAATTAGATGAAGAGAAACTATAAAATAGGGCTTGTAATGAAGTCGTTACAAGCCGATTTTTTCAAAGTGATGAAAGAGGGGGCTATTCAGTATGCGGCCCCTCTTCCGTTTTTGGATTTGGTTTGTGTGGGAACGGCTACACAGACAGAGGTAGAGGAACAGGTTGACTTGATGTATTCCTTGATTCATCAGCAAGTCGATGCTATCGTATTGGTTCCTATAGATTCAAAAGCCTTAGTTCAGCCTGTAGTAGAGGCTGTCAGGAAAGGAGTTCCGGTAATCAATATTGATATCCGGTTGGATACTCAGCTATTGGAGCAGGCAGGAGTAGAAGTGGCTTTTGTGGGACCGGATAATTTTGCAGCTGCGTATGAAGTGGGTAAATTATTGGATAAGAAGTTGCGGAATGAAGATAAAGTTGCTATTATTGAAGGATTGGCGGCAGCCGATAATGCGCAGCAGCGTAAAAGAGGTTTTATCAAGGCGATAGAAGAAAAAGGGTTAAGATTGGTGGCATCCGAACCGGCCGACTGGGAAACGGAGAAAGCCGCCGAAGTTTTTCAGGCTATGTGGATGCGGTATCCTGATTTGAAAGCTGTATATTGCAGCAATGATGCGATGGCGTTGGGGGTTCTTCAGCAGATGCAAGAAAAAAATTGCTATCTGCCTGTAGTGGGCTTTGATAATGATGCGGTAATGAAAGAATTTCTTTCTACGGGAAAACTGGTTGCAACAGCTGATATTTTCAGCTCACAGATGGCTGTCCGGGGCATTGAGTTCGCTTTGGATGTATTGGAGGGAAAAATAGAGAATAGAGGGGTTCATTCTACAGCTTACGAAATTATTAAACAATGAGTTCGTAGGGAAACGGTCCATACTGAGATATGCACTTAAGGCACCAGCTGTTTAACTTCTTAATATTGCCGGCAATGAGCAATATTAAGAAGTATTCTTTTTACGAATGAAATATTTAGTGTAATTTTGTGGCTCAAAATAAATTAAATAGAATCATTATGGCAGCAAAACCAAGTATACCTAAAGGAACGAGAGATTTTTCGCCGGTGGAAATGGCGAAACGTAACTATATATTCAATACGATCCGTGATGTGTTTCATCTTTTCGGCTATCAGCAGATTGAAACTCCTTCTATGGAGAATTTGTCTACCTTGATGGGAAAATACGGTGACGAAGGGGATAAGTTATTGTTTAAGATACAGAACTCAGGTGATTATTTCAACGGCATTACCGATGAGGAATTGCTGAGCCGCAATGCGGTAAAGCTGGCGAGCAAGTTCTGTGAAAAAGGATTGCGCTACGATCTCACCGTACCTTTTGCCCGCTATGTGGTGATGCATCGTGATGAAATAAGTTTTCCTTTCAAACGTTATCAAATCCAACCGGTTTGGCGTGCGGATCGTCCCCAAAAAGGGCGTTACCGTGAGTTTTACCAATGTGACGCCGATGTGGTAGGCAGCAATTCTTTATTGAATGAAGTGGAGCTGGTACAGATGATAGACCGTGTATTTGGTAAATTCGGAGTACGTGTTTCAATTAAAATCAATAACCGTAAGATATTGACCGGTATTGCCGAGATTATCGGGGAGGCTGATAAAATTGTAGATATCACCGTAGCCATTGACAAACTGGATAAAATCGGATTGGAAAATGTAAATGCGGAATTGGCTTCTAAAGGGATTCCTCAAGAGGCTATTGATAAATTGCAGCCGATTATTTTATTGAGTGGAAGCAATGAAGAGAAATTGGAAACTTTGAAGACTGTCCTTGCTACCAGTGAAGCGGGATTGAAGGGAGTGGAAGAAAGTGAATTCATATTAAAAACCGTGTCTGCACTGGGTGTGAAGAGTGAAGTGGAATTGGATTTGACTTTGGCTCGCGGCTTGAATTATTATACAGGAGCAATTTTTGAAGTGAAGGCCTTGGATGTGCAGATTGGCAGCATCAGTGGTGGTGGCCGTTATGATAATCTGACCGGTGTCTTTGGTATGGATGGTATGTCTGGTGTAGGTATCTCTTTCGGAGCCGACCGTATTTTTGATGTGTTGAATCAGTTGGATTTGTATCCGAAAGAAGCGGTGAACGGAACCGAGCTGTTGTTTGTAAACTTCGGCGATAAAGAGGCTGCTTATTGTCTGCCTATCTTGGCAAAAGTCCGTGAAGCAGGGGTGCGCGCTGAAATTTATCCGGATGCTTCTAAAATGAAGAAGCAGATGGGATATGCCAATGACAAGCAGATTCCTTTTGTCGCTATTGTTGGTGAAAATGAAATGAACGAAGGGAAACTGACTTTGAAGAATATGACTACAGGCGAGCAGTCACTGGTTACACCGGATGAGTTGCTGGCGGTGGTGAAAGCTTGATTTCATCAAGCGGATGTTGTCGGAATAGTCCGGTATATTCATCCGTAATTATCTATGCGGATTAACAGATTATTTTTTTTTCTTCCGTCACTATATCTCATTTAGAATCAGTGAAATATGGTGACGGAAGTCCTTTTTCCCCTCCGAAATGGTTTGTTCTCCTTTCCCTGTGTGGAGTCGGCCTGATAGCTACCGGTCATTATGGCAGATGTGTTTAGTACTCCTTTTATATTCTCGTCCGTTTTTTTTGTAGCTTTGTCTGTCTTCTTTTGTTGTTTCACTTAGGTGACAATGCATTGGCACCTAAGTGGAGAGGCGTAGTCACCCAAGTGATACGATTGCTTCACCTTGGTGAAACTATAATGCAACAAAGTGTTTGCACGATAAGTATTTGTAAATGAAGTAAATGGATGAACCATCATACAGGACACACCAAGAAGGAAAATCTATGAGCCTTCAGAAACAATGGTAAAAAGACACATACATACCGGTTAAGGGGAATTATGGAACCTTTTACACCACAAACCTTTGAAGATAAATGGTTTGTGGTGATGGAAACAAAAAAGAACAGATGTCTTTTTAATACGCTATCTTATCCAATATCCCGTTCAAGTGTGCAATAGCCACTCCATAATTAGTCATGGGAATCTGTTGCTTACGGGCATTATCAATCCGGTTTAGTACATATTTGCGATTGAACATGCAGGCTCCGCAATGAATGATTAAGTGATAGGGTGTCAAATCCTCCGGAAAGTCTGTACCTGCAACGATATCTATTTGCAACTCTTCACCTATCTTTTTACGCAACATACGTGGAAGCTTTACTCTGCCTATGTCCTCGGTGGCAGGGGCATGAGTGCAGGCTTCTGCTATCAGTACCCGTGATTGTGGGGTGAGGCGGTCTATGGCTGAGGCTCCTTCCATATAATAGAGTATATCCCCTTTATATCCTGCCATCAGAACGGAAAAAAAGAGGTGAAGGCTTTCTGCCGGTTTTTGCTCATAAACGGCATGAAAAACTTGGGAGTCGGTTATGATTAGTTTCGGAGGATAGGACAGAGCCTGCAAAGTGGCGGCTATTTTATCGGTTGTACAGCTCATTACCAGACATTTTTTGTCCAATAATTCGCGCATCGTCTGTACTTGTGGAAGAATAAGTCGGCCTTTGGGAGCCTGTATGTCTTGTGGCATGACTAAGAGCACTAAATCTCCTTCTTTAACCAGATCTCCGGTAATGGTCTGTTGTCCGAAATCTGCCGGTAACTTTTCCAGAATAGCTTGAAGTATTTTCTCTATGCCCGTCTGTTCTTTTGCGCTGATAATGAGAGGATTTTGACCGCATTCTTTTTCTATACGATCCCTTGTGGATGCTATGTCTTTTCGGATATCAGCTTTGTTCAGTATCAGGATAACCGGAATATTCCTTTTATTTAACTGCTCCATCCATTGTTTTTCATCCTCGCAATTGCCGTCTTCACAAAGAAGTAAGGCAATATCTGTCCGTTCGATGGCTTTCAACGTACGGGTTATGCGCATTTCTCCCAATTCCCCTTCATCATCAAATCCGGGAGTATCGATAAAGAGACAAGGACCGATATGTTGAATTTCCATCGCTTTGCTGACAGCATCTGTTGTTGTACCGGGAATATCCGATACAAGGGCGGTGTCTTGTCCGGTCAAGGCATTGATTAGAGAGGACTTGCCGCTATTGCGTTTTCCGAACAGGACGATATGTAGCCGGTTGGCAGCGGGAGTGTTGTTTAGACTCATATTTTATTGGGCTTGAATTAGGTTCATTATCTGTATTGAAAAGGTTGCTTGACGCATGAGCGGTTAGAATCTGAAATCTCGTTTCCCTTCTTCTATCTCTTTCAGATTACGAATTGCTATTTCTTTTATTTTCGGATTGGGAATATGTTCCAACTCTTTTTTTTTATCAGTTGGATTCCTTTGGCTCGTGTATCCGGTGCCGCATAATCTTCCAGATACTCTTTTAGTGTCATCAATGCATTGGGGGCGCAGCAGTTGGCGATTTGTCCCGATTTGACTAATGACATAAAACGGTCGCCTGTACGCCCTGCCCGATAACATGCTGTACAGAAACTGGGGATATGCCCCAAGTCGAGCAGCCAGTTCACTACCTCGTCCAAGGTACGGGTGTCACTGATGTCGAATTGTGCTGAGTTTTCTTCCGGTGTTTCCGGAATGGCATAACCGCCTACGCTGGTCCGGGAGCCTCCGCTGATTTGTGAGATTCCCAGGTTTAAGACTTTGCGTCGGGTTGCAGCCGATTCCCTTGTAGAGATAATCATACCTGTATAAGGAACAGCGATACGGATTACCGCCACAATTTTACAAAATATATCATCTGAAATGGCATCCGGGAAATCTTGCGTGGAGATATCATCTGCCGGACAGATGCGAGGAACACTGATGGTATGTGGTCCCACTCCGAAGGTAGCTTCCAGATGTTCGGCATCATCAATAATCCTGTAAAGTCATAGCGGTAGGTATTCAGCCCGAATAAAACACCTAGTCCTACATCGTCAATTCCCGCTTCCATGGCACGGTCCATCGCTTCGGTATGATAAGCATATTTGCTTTTCGGACCGGTGGGATGCAGGGATTCGTAATTTTCTTTATGATAAGTTTCCTGGAACAGGATATAAGTGCCGATACCTGCGTCTTTCAGCTTGCGGTAGTTTTCCACGGTAGTGGCGGCAATGTTGACATTGACCCGGCGGATAGCCCCATTTTTATGTTTGATGCTATAAATGGTTTGGATAGATTCCAGTATGTACTCAATAGGATTCCGCAACGGATCTTCTCCTGCTTCCAGTGCCAGGCGTTTGTGTCCCATGTCTTGCAAGGCAATTACCTCCTTACGTATCTCTTCTTGTGTCAGCTTTTTGCGTGCTATGGTCTTGTTCTTCAAATGATAAGGGCAGTAGACGCATCCGTTCACACAATAATTGGAAAGATATAGAGGGGCGAACATTACAATACGGTTGCCGTAAAACTTATGTTTGATTTCCTGTGCCAGCCGGAAAATGCGTTCTGTTAGATCCGGTTGGTCGCATTCCAGCAGTAATGCTGCCTCACGATGGGACAGTCCTTTGAATTGAGCAGCTTTGTCAATCAGTTGCTCTATCAGGGCACGATTGCTTTTGTTGTTGTGAGCATACTCCAAGGTATCCAGTATCTCTTGATGGTCTATGAATTCTTCTGCTATTTTAGAATCTGCTTTATACATGTTTGTTAGGGGTTAGTGATAGTCACCTCTATCTGTCGATATCCGGTAACCGATTGTTTCCAGTTGTTGTGCCAAAGCTCGTAAACCTTCGGCTGCTTCGGCACCGAAGGCGGCTTTGTTATCATACAAGGTGTATTTTTCTCTTTGCTCCCTGGGGGAGAGATTGGGCATCACTACATTAGCTCCTGCCAATATTCCTTTTTCCCGTCCGTCCGGTGACAAGGTGGCAAGGGCGGTGGTCGATGGAATCAGGGCGGACGGGTGCATTAACCGGAAAAGGGATAATAGCTTGAGGGTCATTCCTACACTTCCGGCCGGCTCTGTTCCGAATGGTGTGTCATGATGGGGGATAAATGGACCGATACCGATCATTTGGGGCTGGAATTGCTCTATGAATAACAGATCTTCCACCAGATGTGTCAGGGTTTGTCCCGGAGTGCCTACCATGATTCCTGTTCCGGTTTGATATCCAATTTCTTTTAGCCATTGCAGGCATTGGAGCCGATGCTTTAGTGACATCTCCTCAGGATGTAATTTCCTATAGTGTTCTTCGTTGTGTGTTTCGTGTCGGAGCAGATAACGGTTGGCTCCGGCACGGAAGAAACGTTCGTATGCTTCCCGTGATTTCTCTCCTAATGAAAGGGTGATGGCACAATCGGGGAATTCACAGTGGATGGCGGCAACGGTTTTTTCTATCCATTCATCTGTTAAGGCAGGGTCTTCACCGCCTTGCATCACGAAGGTGCGGAATCCGAGTGCATATCCTTCACGGCAACATTCCAAAATGGTTTCACGCTTTAATGCGTAACGGGTAATGGCGGTATTTCCTTTCCTTATTCCGCAATAATGACAGTTGTTACGACATCGGTTGCTCACCTCGATAAGTCCGCGGATAAATATCCCATTCCCGAAATGTGCCAAAGTGACTTCCCTGGCCTGTTGCTGTAAATACAGTAAAGTGCCGGTATCCTGACAGGAGAGGAGGTTGGCATATTCCTCACCTGTCAGGCTATGGTAGTGACGTAATTTGTCAATCAGTCGCTTCATGCATACCTTTAATATGTTTTTTTCTGTTTTGCCAGTTCCTGTACCAATTGGCGTTTTCCATTGTTGCTGCCGCTGTGCGTACTGGGTCCTGTGATACAACCACCCTCGCAGGCCATCACTTCGATGAATTGTCCGGGAGCTTTGCCCGATTTAGCGTAGGCGCGTAATGTTCCGATATTCTTCTTGTTTAAATCAGATACCTGTATGGCATTGATTTTGTCCGCTTCCATTTTCAGGAATGCCTTTACGGCTCCCATCACGCCGCCGGCTTGTGCGAATCCATGCGCTTCGCGAACGGAAGAGAATTCCATAGCGTATGGCTGTACAATCTCCAGGTTAATCTCGAAAGCATCGAAAATAGAGGAAATCTCTTCGAATGTCATCACAAAATCCACAGCCTCGTCACGTTGAGCTTCTTTACGTTTGGCTACACATGGTCCAACAAATACGATTTTTGCATCAGGATACTTCTCTTTGGCTATACGTGCGGCATAATACATAGGCGAGCCTGTGCCGGAAACGTATTTTTTCATATCGGGGATGTATTTGTTCACCAGCTCGATATAGGACGGGCAGCATGAGGTAGTCATGAATTTCTGTCCTTCTTCCAGTTTTTCTATCAGTTCATGCGCTTCATGTTCTACGGTGGACATGGCTCCTTGTGCTACTTCAATTATATCGGTGAAACCGATTTGTCTGAATGCACCATATACTTGTTCGATAGTTGTGCTGAATTGTCCCAAAATAGATGGCGCGACAATGGCTACCACTTGTTCTCCTTTACGGATGCGTTGCAACACATCGAATGTCTGGGATATTTCAAAAATGGCCCCGAAAGGACAGGCATTCATGCATTTACCGCAATAAATACATTTATTCTCATCAATATGCTCTATACCGTGTTCATCTTTGCTGATCGCTTTGACAGGACAAGATTCCTCGCAGGGAACGGGAATATAGACGATTGCGTGATAAGGGCAGCTTTTGTGGCAGATGCCGCAACTGATGCAGGTATCATGGTCGATCCATGCCTTGCCGGTGTCGGCATGTACATGTACGGCTCCTTTGGGACAATTGTACTGGCAACTGCGGGCGGTACATCCCCGGCATAAGTCGGTGATTTCATAATTGATCTGTACGCAGGCCGAGCATGCTTCGTCTATAACACACATAATGTTGTCTTTGGGCTTTCCATTGTTTGCACGTTCTATAGAACGTGCGGCATATTCGGATAGTGGAGTGAGCTCATCGGTTTCATCATCCATATCCAGCCCCAGTAGAGGAAGGGATTTGTATTTCCATACAGCGCGTTCTTTGTGTACGCAGCAACGCCCTGCATGTTTTGAACGTCGGGGGCTGAGTTCTAATGGCAGACGGTCTATTTTGTCTGTTGTCAGTTCTCCGTTTTTCCACAATTTTACAAGTTCTGTCAGTAATCTGTGGCGGACAATCATAATGTTGTTCGTAAATGCCATATAGTTAAAGGGGTTAATTATTAGGTTTTGCAAAGATAGTGATAGTTTGTGTCCTATGGAAATATTAAAAAAAGAAAAATCACATTTTTCTCTTTTTATATTCAGATTCGTTCTGTCGCTGTGGAATGTAGCCGACTGGTTTATATATGAATCTTTGTAGGTAAAAATAATAAATTTCGTAAAAGCAACTGATAATGGCAGGGGAAGAGGAAACCATTTTAGTGAAAGATATGTTATAGCTGTGCCAATTTGGCAGAATAAAACTGTCAATTTCTCCTTTTTCATGTTTGGCACGTTTTTCGCAAGATGTTTTGCGTCACTGCTTAAAGATGACGGATAATTGATATAATTAAAAGTATAACATATAAAAATTAAGAACTATGAACATTAAACCATTAGCAGACAGAGTATTGATTCTTCCTGCTCCTGCAGAAGAAAAAACAATCGGTGGTATTATTATTCCTGATACAGCAAAGGAAAAACCATTGCAAGGTGAAGTTGTCGCAATAGGTAACGGAACAAAAGATGAGGAGATGGTGTTGCATGTAGGTGATCAGGTATTGTATGGCAAATACTCGGGCACTGAACTGGAACATGACGGTAAGAAATACCTTATCATGCGTCAGAGCGATGTTCTCGCTGTTTTGGGATAATTAAATAGTACATTGTAAATCATTAAATTGTAAATAGAATTATGGCTAAAGATATTAAATTCAACATTGATGCCCGTGACGAATTGAAGAAGGGTGTAGACGAATTGGCTAACGCAGTGAAAGTAACCCTGGGTCCGAAAGGTCGTAATGTGATTATCGAAAAGAAATTCGGTGCTCCTCATATCACTAAGGATGGCGTGACTGTAGCTAAAGAAGTGGAATTGGCTGATGCATTTCAGAATACCGGTGCACAGTTGGTGAAATCTGTTGCTTCAAAGACAGGTGACGATGCAGGTGACGGTACTACTACTGCTACTGTGCTGGCTCAATCAATCGTAGGGGTAGGTTTGAAGAATGTTACTGCCGGAGCAAATCCGATGGATTTGAAACGTGGTATCGATAAAGCTGTTGCCAAAGTGGTTGAATCTATCAAGTCTCAGGCCGAAATGGTAGGTGACAACTATGACAAGATTGAACAAGTGGCTGCTGTTTCTGCCAATAACGATCCTACTATCGGTAAGTTGATTGCAGACGCTATGCGTAAAGTTTCTAAGATGGTGTGATTACTATCGAAGAAGCTAAAGGAACGGATACTACCATCGGTGTGGTAGAAGGTATGCAGTTCGACCGTGGTTACTTGTCTGCTTACTTTGTAACTGATACAGAAAAGATGGAATGTGTGATGGAACATCCGTACATCCTGATTTATGATAAGAAGATTTCTAACTTGAAGGATTTCTTGCCTATCCTGGAACCGGCTGTACAGAGCGGACGTCCTCTGTTGGTTATTGCAGAAGATGTAGACAGCGAAGCATTGACTACGTTGGTTGTAAACCGTCTGCGTTCTCAGTTGAAGATTTGTGCTGTGAAAGCTCCGGGCTTCGGCGACCGTCGTAAAGGCTATGTTGGAAGATATTGCCGTATTGACAGGTGGTATCGTTATCAGCGAGGAAAAAGGTTTGAAGTTGGAACAAGCTACTCTTGAAATGTTGGGTACTTGCGATAAGGTAACTGTTTCTAAAGATAATACTACTATCGTAAACGGTGCAGGCGCAAAAGAAAACATTCAGGAACGTATCAATCAGATTAAAGCTGAAATAAAGAATACTACTTCAGATTATGACAAAGAAAAGTTGCAGGAACGTTTGGCTAAGTTGTCAGGTGGTGTAGCTGTTCTTTATGTAGGTGCCGCTTCTGAAGTTGAAATGAAGGAAAAGAAAGACCGTGTGGATGATGCATTGTGCGCTACTCGTGCAGCTATCGAAGAAGGTATCGTTCCGGGCGGTGGCGTAGCTTATATCCGTGCTTCTGAAGCATTGGAAGGCCTGAAGGGCGATAATGAAGACGAAACAACCGGTATCGAGATTATCAAGCGTGCCATTGAAGAGCCGCTTCGCCAGATTGTTGCCAATGCAGGTAAAGAAGGTGCAGTCGTTGTACAGAAAGTACGCGAAGGTAAAGGTGACTTCGGTTACAATGCCCGTACTGATGTTTACGAAAATCTGCACGCTGCCGGTGTCGTTGATCCTGCTAAGGTAACTCTATTCCGGCAGTGGTGAATATCCTATTGGATTATGTGTTCATTTTTATTCTCAAATGGGGAATGATGGGTGCGGCGCTGGCTACCAGTCTGGGGTATATTTTGGGGGCCGGAATGATTGTAGTCTATTTAAGTCGCAGAAGAAATGTGATTCATTTTTGCCGGGTGAAACTTAGCAAGAAGAGTATGCGGCTCACTTGGCGCAATGTGAAATATATGTGCCACTTAGGAGTTTCCACCTTTTTTGTGCGAGGCAGCCATAGCCTGTATGATGTTTGCAGGCAATTATGTGTTTATCCATTATTTAGGCGAAGATGGAGTGGCTGCTTTCAGTATTGCCTGTTATTTCTTTCCCATTATATTTATGGTATATAATGCCATAGGACAATCGGCTCAACCCATTTTAAGCTATAACTTTGGAGCGGGTGATACCATGCGGGTACGTTCCGCTTTCCGTCTGGCACTGGGAACGGCCGTGACCTGCGGACTTGTGTTTTTTGCGTTAACAGCTTTGTTCAATCATCAGATTGTGGCTATGTTTATTGATCGTTCCTATCCGGCATACGATATTGCTGTGGCGGGACTGCCTTTGTTTGCGTCTGGTTTTATTTTTTTTGCTGTAAACATTGTTTCCATTGGCTATTTTCAAAGTGTAGAGCGGGCACGTCCGGCTATGATGGTTACAGTTTTGCGTGGGTTTGTTTTTATGGTACTTTGTTTATTGGGCTTGCCGTTGCTATTGAAGGTGCCAGGGATATGGCTGGCGGTTCCTTTGGCGGAAATACTTACTTTTTTAGTAATAATGGTAATTTATTATCGTAAACATCAATGGGTTCGCAGATGATTTTTTACTTTTGTAGTAATTAATCGGGTGGATATATGGATGCATTCATACAGAAGTTTTGTGAAAAATATAGTTTGCCGATAGCTTTGAGCTTGCAGTTGTTGGATAATATGGAGAAGTTCACTTTTCATAAAGGGGATTTTCTTGTACAGGAAGGTGGGCGGAACTCAAACTTCTATATTGTAAGTAAAGGAATCTGGCGGGGGCATTACCTTAATGACGGGGTAGATGTTTCCGTCTGGTTTGCTTCTGAAGGAGAGGCCATCTTCTCGTCATGGGGATATGTGGAAAATACAGTTTCGTTGGTTTCCATCGAAGCGATGTGTGACAGTGAACTTTATGGTATTTCGAAGGCAAAACTCGAAGTATTATATGCCGGATCTGTTGAACTGGCTAATTTTGGAAGACGACTGTTCGAGCAGCAGTTTTTAGGGCTTGAAAGTTGGATGATAACGGGAGGAAGCCCCCGGGCCAAGGAGCGTTATCTTACTTTGTTGGAAGAGAATCCGGAACTGTTGCAGTATGTACCTCTGAAGCATATCGCTTCTTATTTATGGATTACCCCACAGTCGTTAAGCCGTATCCGTGCCGAACTGGGGAGAAGGAAAAAAGACCAATGACAATTTTAGCATTTACGGGGTTGGTTCTTTCGTATGGAAACGCATTGTTCTCTTTGCTTTTTCTTGTATGGTTCATCTTTGCCTTGATGGATGGTAGAAAAGTTGGCATCCGATAAATATTTATCTTAAAAGTGTCATCGTATTTTATTTTTGTGTAAGTTTGTAGTGAATCCTAAAAAAACTTATGGCAATGATAGATGATATTTTAGAGTTCAACAAGAAATTTGTTGAGAGCAAGGGATATGAGAAATATATTACCAACAAATATCCTGATAAAAAAATAGCTATTCTTTCTTGTATGGATACCCGGTTGACGGAATTGTTACCTGCTGCTTTGGGTATCAGGAACGGTGATGTAAAAATTATCAAGAATGCAGGTGGGGTTATCTCGCATCCGTTTGGTAGTGTAATCCGTAGTCTGATGGTGGCTATTTATGAGTTAGGTGTAAAGGAAGTTATGGTTGTTGCTCATTCTGATTGTGGAGCCTGTCACATGAATAGTAATGAGATGATAGAACACATGAAAGCACGTGGCATCAAGCAGGAAACCATTGATATGATTCGTTTCTGTGGTGTAGATTTTGGAGCATGGCTGGATGGTTTTGAGGATACGGAGAAATCGGTGAAAGGAACTGTACGGGCTATTATGGAGCATCCATTAATACCTGAAGATATTATAGTGAGGGGGATTTATAATTGATTCGGTGACGGGTGAACTGACAAAAGTATAAAATGTGAGTTTTTTATACACAATAATGTTCATGTGATTTTGTGTATTATAAGAAAGGGAGGTATTTCTGCCTGATGCAGAATATACCTCTCTTTTTATTGAAGTCTGTATTTGTTTCAGTTTTTTATTGAGCGAAAGCATGATGATAACCATCCACTTTGTTCCAATTGCCACGGGTAAAGTCGGGTACGGCAACAGGTGCATTTCCGTTTTCTATAGAAAGACGGGTCAAGTCGACCATACAGCACCATTCTGCTAAATCATAAACGTCCATGTCCAAAGGAAGTCCGTTGCGCAAGCAATATACCAGGCGATAATCCATAATGAAGTCCATCCCTCCATGTCCACCTATTTTCTTTGCTGTTTCTTCTAATTCTTGGTGGATAGGATGTTTGTATTGGCTCATCAAAGCTTCTTTTACTTTTTCGGGAACAGCCGAGTGCATACTCAGGTTTTCGTGATCGGGTATGCTGGTGCTGTCAATCTGATCCGGGCGGAAACAATATTGCTCGATGGGATATTTGTTGGCAAAACCTTTGGTACCGGTCAGCTGATACATACGGCTATAGGGACGTGGATTCATTACATCATGCTGTATGTGGATGGTTTTTCCGTTTTCTGTACGGATAAAAGTCATGGTATGGTCGCCGTTTTGGAAATCGGGTGCTTCTTCTTTCTGATATTGTTTTACCAGTTCGGGACCGGTTACAGCTTTGGTGTCCATGGCTACCAGTGTCTTCATGCGGTCACCGCGATGAATGTTGAGCAATTGGCAGGCAGGGCCTAGGCCGTGTGTGGCATAAACGTCTCCACGGAACTCCCGGTTGTAATCCAAACGCCAGTTGTTCCAGTAATAAGGCCAGAATTCTTCCAGATTATGGATGTATGAACCTTCTACATGGAGCACTTCGCCGAAAAGACCTTTTTGTGCCATATTCAATGTCGTCAGTTCGAAGAAGTCGTAAACACAGTTTTCAAGTTGCATACAGTGTTTACGGGTCTTTTCGGAAGTATTGATAAGTGCCCAGATTTCATCCAGCGACATGGCGGCAGGTACCTCGATGGCTGCATGTTTTCCATGTCCCATGGCATAGATACCCATTTCAGTATGGTGTTTCCAGTCTGTTGCAATGTATACCAAGTCGATATCGTTTCGCTCGCACAGTTGTTTCCATGCATCTTCGCTGCCGGAATAGAGGGCAGGGGCTTCCATACCGGCGTTAGTTACAATTTTTGTGCTTTTTCCGCATTTTCAGGCAATAAGTCGCAAAGAGCCACAATTTTAGTTCCCGGTATGTGCGTCCAACGTTCTACCGCACTGGGACCACGCATGCCCAAACCGATGAAACCTACACGCACAGTGTCAAGTTTAGGAGTTGTTAGTTCGATTACATCCTGTTGTCCCGCAGGACGTTCGGGAACTGGAACTTCAAGAGGCGCATACTCTTTTGTTGCAGTTGTTTCTTTGGGGATTGGGGTACAGCCGGCGAGGCATGATAACGCTATACCGACGAAGAAGGTAGATAGGTTTTTAATCATGGTTCTGTTTAATTGAAATTTATAGGTTAATAGCAGATTGTTGCAAAAATAGGGAATATTTTTAATATTAGTGTATTGCTTGTCGGATAAATTGATTTCACTTATACTGTATTTATAATAAAAAAGCAGTCTTGACTTTTCAAGACTGCTTTTTTTATTATAATGGTAATTCAATTCCCTCAATCAAAAAGTACGGTTTTTATTTAGGTCTATAACCATACATTAATGCGGCATTAATTTCAATAGCCCTCATATATCCTTTGAAAAAACTTTTTACTCTTTTCATCCTGTTACCTTTTTTTAAAACGTTAAAAACTAATCCTTTGTATCTTTTACTTTGTATCGTACCCCCAAGCACGGAGGGCGTCATTTCCCATATCTTTGAGACCTGCTTTGATGATCTCCTTCAACTTCTTCATAATGTTATCCTTTCTTTGATTAAAAAATAGGGTTGTTTTCTTACTTAATCCCTATACCCCAAGCTTTTACTTCGTTTTCACCCATCATAGCAAGGGCTTTCTTAAAAATACTTTTTACCTTTTTCATAATCTCGTTATCCTTTCTTTTTATGTTTTACAACACAAAATTATACTGTTTTGTTCTAGATTGTACTCTGATAAAGATAAAATGTATGCAAAAGTGGCAAATTCTTGACCTGCATCAAGAATTTGCCACTTTTCATTAAAAAACTATTTCAGAAGCCCAGCTTCTGAAATTCATTCTCAAAATTAGGTGTAAATATTTCTTTTCCAATATTGCTTCTGATCTCTTCTAGTGACCAAAAACGGCCGCCATCCAGTTCCTCGCTGGGAATAATGGGACCGTCATAAGTGGTTTTATGTGAGAATACCAATTCTTTTTCCCGGGTGGATTCGAATACATAGCTAGTCAGTAATTCGGGAGTAAAGTCGGTGATGCCCAGTTCTTCTTTTACTTCACGTTTCAAGGCTGTTTCCACATTTTCACTTAAATCTATGTGTCCGCCTACGGCTGTGTCCCATTTGCCTGGTTGGATATCTTTCCAGTCAGGACGCTTTTGCAAATAGAGTTCGCCTTTACTGTTGAATACATGTAAGTGGACTACCGGATGTAGCAATTTACTTCCATTATGACATTCTCCACGGGTTGCAGCTCCTGTTATGTTTCCTTGTTCATCTACTATAGGAAACATTTCTTCTTTATTATCGTAATTCATCTTCGCTATTTTTTTGTTACTGCAAAGATATGAATTCGGGCTCGGATTATATGGATCTTATAGTCTTTAATAGTAAAAAGGGATGTGAGACCTTTATAATCCGAGTCCGAAATACCGTTTAATAATTTACTTGATGCCGTTTTAAAAAAGCTACTGTTTTATGTATTTCCTTATACATCACAATATCTTCTTTTATAAAAGGTACCTCGTTGCGGTAGGTGGCGAGAAACTTTTCAATAAACGGTGAACTGCGGAGCGGACGGCGGAAATCCAGTCCTTGCGCGGCGTTCATCAATTCGATGGCAAGGATATGTTCCAGATTGTCCATCACTTTGTAAAGCTTGGTTGCGGCATTGGCGCCCATACTCACATGGTCTTCCTGTCCGTTGCTGGATACGATGGAATCGCTGCTGGCGGCATAACAGTACATCTTGTTCTGGCTCACCATGGAAGCGGCGGCATATTGGGGAATCATGAAGCCCGAATTCAGACCGGGATTGGCAACCAGAAATTCGGGCAATCCGCGAAGTCCCATAATGAGTTGTGCCACACGTCGTTCGGATATGTTTCCCAGTTCGGCCATAGCAATGGCAAGATAATCATATACCAGTGCCAGGGGCTGCCCGTGGAAGTTTCCACCCGAAATGATGCGGTCTTCATCGGGGAAGATAGTGGGGTTATCGGTAACTGAATTTATCTCGGTCAACAGTACTGAAGCTACGTGGTTGATGGCATCTTTGGTAGCACCATGAACTTGTGGGATGCAACGGAACGAATAGGGGTCTTGTACGTGTTGTTTGGGCTGTGCGATGATTTCACTGCCTTCCAGTATTCTTCGGAATGCGGCTCCGGTTTCTATCTGGCCTTTATGCGGACGGATTTGCTGGATACAATCCATGAAGGGGTCGATACGGCCGTCAAAGGCTTCCAGGGAGATGGCGGCAATGAGGTCGGCTTTCTTGGAAAGACGGAAGGCTTTGAGTATGGCATACACTCCGTTGGCACTCATAAACTGGGTACCATTGAGCAAGGCCAGTCCTTCTTTGCTTTTCAATTTGACTGGTTCCCAACCAAACTCATCAAGCACGCTGATAGCTTCGCAGCGTTTGCCTTTATAATATACGTCGCCTACGCCGATCAACGGAAGGAAGAGATTGGCGAGCGGGGCAAGATCTCCTGAGGCTCCCAATGAACCGCGGTCGTAGACAATGGGCATTACATCGTTATTGAAAAAGTCGATAATGCGCTGTACAGTGATGACTTGTACGCCACTGTGTCCCAAAGAAAGAGCATGAGCCTTTAATAAAAACATCAGCTTCACAATGACATGGGGCATTTCTGCGCCTACACTGCAAGCATGGCTTTTCACCAGGTTCTCTTGCAAAGTACTCAGTTCATCGGAAGAAATATTACGGTTGCACAGGCTGCCGAATCCTGTCGTGATGCCATAGAGAGGAACATCGGATTCCTTGATCTTTTTGTCCAGGTAATCCCGGCATTTCTGAATCCGGTCTTTGGCTTCAGGAGCCAGTTCCAATTTCAGATTTTCATTGATAATACGTTCGATGATGTCAAAAGTGAGGTCACCCGAACCTATTTGATATACATTCTTCATGGTCTGATTCTTTTTTTAACCGCGGAGGTTGGGATTAAAAAATGGTTTTCACATAGTCCAGTATTTTCTGTTCTTCGGCAATGGTCGTCTGTTCTATCATATCGGCTTCTTCACTCATCTCTTTGACGAATTTTTCGTCTTTGATAGAAGTGAGGTTAATACGTACATTCAGCAAGGCTCCCAGAATGGCAGTCCGGGCACACATCATGGATACACAGGCATCGGTTACAGCGTTGCTGTTCCCTTTTCTGGCTACCACATCAATCATGGGCAGAATGGAATGGACGGTACGTGCCACCTCCATAGGCACTTGGGCGGCATATTTGGTTTCCTTCTGTATGGCTTCACTGCGGATAGCCTTTTCTTCATCCGTTTCTTTCGGAAGTTTGAATGCAGAGAAAACACGGTCGTATGCTTCCGAATCACGGTCTACATCGGTTATCAGCTGGCGGGTGAGCTCTTCGAAACGAACAGAAAGATCTTCCATAATTTCGTTCACTTCTACATATTTCTTGCGGCCTATGGTAAGATTGGCTACCATAGCTGCCAGTGAGGTGGCAAGGGCTCCATTGAGTGCCGAGACACTGCCGCCACCGGGGACAGGATCATTACTGAGTACTTTATTGATAAATTCTTTGATGGTAAGTTCTGTTAACATGGCTATTAGTATTTAATTGGTTAATTTGAATGTAGAATACGTCCCCCTTTGATGGTCAGCTTCACTGCGTTCATACCTGTATAATAAGGTAATATATGGGGGTTGTCGGTTCCCAGTAAAACAAAGTCTCCCTGTTTTCCGGCTTCTATGCTTCCGATGCGGTCGGCGCGTCCGAGGGCTGCCGCACCGTTCAGTGTGATGGCTGTGATAGCTTCGGCAACGGTCAGTTTCATATAGATGCAGGCCAGAGCAAAAGTCAGCGGGATGGATCCGGAGAAACAGCTGCCTGGATTTAGATCGGTGGCAAGGGCTACGGCACAGCCGCTGTCTATCATTTTCCTGCCACGGGCGTAGGGCTCTTTTAGGGTAAAGGCAGTTAGTGGCAACAGAGTGGCTACTACATTATTTTGTGCCAGGGCTTTTATGCCTTCATCGGATGCTTGCAACAGATGGTCGGCGCTGAGGGCCTTCAATTCTCCTGCCAGTTCTGCTCCTCCAAAGCTGACAATTTCATCAGCGTGTAGCTTGGCGCCGAAGCCTAGAGCTTGCGCAGCTTTCAATAGCTTTCGAGACTGTTCCACAGTGAATACTCCTTTTTCACAGAAAATATCGCAATTTTCGGCCAATTGTTTCTGATGGATCATGGGCAACATTTCGTTAATCAGAAAATCAATATATGCGTCACTTCGCCCTTTGTATTCTTCGGGTAAGGCGTGAGCACCTAAAAAAGTGGTGGCGATATCTACTTTCCGGTCGGGACATTCATTGATAGCTTGCATGACACTGAGCTGTTTCAGTTCTGTATCACGATCCAGGCCATATCCGCTTTTTCCTTCCACTGTGGTGACCCCCATCCGGCTCATGGTATCCAGAAACCATTCGGCTTTATGTTTCAGTTCCTCAAAGGAGGCTTCCCGGGTGGCACGTACAGTATTGATAATGCCTCCGCCACGTTCCATGATGCTCATATAACTGTCGCCGTTGAGCCGCCAGATGAATTCGTCGGGGCGAAATCCTCCGAAAACCAAATGGGTATGAGAGTCAACGAATCCCGGCAACAATACATTCCCTCTGGCGTCAAGCACTTTATAGCCGGGCTTTTCATGGCTTATACGGTTTTCGCCAACATAGGTAATAATGCCGTCGGTTACTCTTACCGTTCCGCAAGGAATGTTGAGAAGTTCGTTCATGGCTTCTCCTTTCCGGGCGGTTCTGCCTTGCGGAGTAACGATGTGGGCATTGATGATAATCAAGTTGTTGCTCATAGTTGTTAGTTTTAATGGAACGCAAATGACGCAAATGACACAAATATCAATGGTGACTGAATATTTTTCTTTTAAATTCAGGATGCTTTCCGAAGTTTAATAGATAGCCTATCTCTATGTCTGTGGCTTTCAGATAGTTTATCAGTTGAAATTCATGTTCGGGACGTAAAGCATCAGCCGCTTTCAGTTCTAATATGATGGAGTTGTTGATCACCATGTCGGCATAATATTCACCCACTTTATGATTTTTATAAAATACATTGATTTGCTTTTGCACTTCACATTTAAAACCTTGCTCTATCAATTCAAAGTAGAGGGCATTTTGATAAACCCTTTCCAAGAATCCATATCCTAATGTGTTGTACACTAGATAAAATGCTTTTAATATTTTATCTACATCTTCTTGACTTGCTATTTGCGTCATTTGTGTCATTTGCGTTCTATTCTATATTATTCCATAATCTGCGCTTCCAGCACTTGTTGCATGGAGAAGTTTTCCAATCCCAGGTAGTAAGAGGCAGTGTCTATCAAGGCCTCCATAGGAACAAGTCCTACGATTTCGCTGCCGATGATGCTTACTCCGTAGCGTTTGGCTTCAAAACGTACCATTTCGAATGCCCGGTAGATAGCGGTTTTGCTATAGTCGGTAAGATTCATGGATACCGGGTGATACCCCGGTCCTTCAGTTCTACGCCCATGGCCTTGCAATAGCGCAGTCCGCCACCGATAAAACGGATTTTCTTGGCAATGTCATGCGCTATTTCCAGGCTGGGAGTATTGAGATTTATATTGTAGGCCACTAAGGGCATACGGGCTCCGATGGCTACAGTTCCGGCAGTGGGGTGACGTTCCGCAGGACCAAAATCGGGATGCCATTCGGGTTGGTGAATCTTTTCCTTCATTCCTTCGAATTCTCCTTTACGGATGGCAGCGAGATTTTCATGATGTGGTGCACTAGCTGATTTTTCATACAAGAATACAGGGAGATTATATTGAGAGGCCACCCGTTGCCCCACTTCTTTGGACACTGCTATGGCATCTTCCATGGTACATCCTTTGATGGGAATGAATGGAACTACATCTACAGCTCCCATACGGGGGTGCTGTCCTTGGTGATGGTTCAGGTCAATCAGTTCTACTGCTATACCGATAGCTTCTATCACGGCTTCTTTCAAGGCGTCCGGCTCTCCAACAACGGTAACTACCAGCCGGTTGTGGTCTTCATCGTTACTATAATCCAATAATTTTACGCCTGCCTTGGCACGAAACGGAGATACAATCTCGTCTATTTTCTGTAAGTCACGTCCCTCGCTGAAATTGGGGACACATTCCATAATTTTTGTCCAGCTCATACTCTTTAGAATTTGGTTTATAGGGAACATCCATGGATGCGGATGAATGAAACAGTTGCATCCATGGTGTTCCGGTTTTTGGTTAGTTGATTCCTTTATTTTTCAATACCTTATTAATAAGGTCATCTTCCGCTATATGCGGCAGGGTGATGTGATAACCATCGGCATGGCTCTCGTTGAATTCCGCCGAAGTTTCCATGGCATGCGGGTTGCGTGCCCACGAGCGGCGTGCCACTCCTCCCATTACATCCCATAACATGGATGAGCGGAGAATACGGTCTACCCGTTCACTGCCGTCGCATACCATTCCGAATCCGCCATTGATGGCTTTACCTATACCTACACCGCCTCCATTGTGCAACGCCACAAGGCTCATGCCCCGGGCACAGTTTCCGGCAAAGCATTGCACCGCCATATCCGCCATGACATTGCTTCCATCTTTTATATTGGAAGTTTCACGGAAAGGAGAGTCCGTACCGCTTACATCGTGGTGGTCACGTCCCAACATGATAGGACCTATCTCGCCCCGGCGTACCATTTCATTGAAGCGCAGTGCGATATTCATACGGCCCAGCGCGTCTTGATACAGAATGCGTGCTTGGGTCCCTACCACCAGGTTATTCTTTTCGGCGTCGCGAATCCATATCCAGTTGTCCATATCCTGTCCGCGGCGATCTTTAGGGATACACTCCATAGCGGCACGGTCGGTCTTTATCAAATCTTCCTTTTTCCCGCTCAGGCATACCCAGCGGAAGGGGCCGTAACCATAATCGAAAAGTTGAGGCCCCATGATATCCTCTACATAGGACGGCCAGATGAATCCATCCTTCTCGTCTGTTCCATTGCGTGAGATTTCTTTCACTCCGGCGTCATAAATCGCTTTCATGAAAGAATTGCCATAATCGAAGAAATAAGTGCCCCGTGCCACCAGTTCCTTGATAACATGGAAATGGCGGCGCAAAGTTTCGTTCACCATTTCATCGAAAGTTTCTCTGTCTTCTTTCAGCATACGGGTACGTTCTTCGAAGGAAATGCCTGCAGGACAATAGCCGCCTTCGTAAACGGCATGGCAGGAAGTCTGGTCACTGAGAAGTTCGATGTGGATGTTGTGATGCAATGCATACTCCAACAGATTGACTACATTGCCATGGTAGGCTATGGAACAGGGGATTCGTCGGTCTATGGCATCGGCAGCCAGCCGGTAGGCTTCAGACAAATCGGATGTGATATGCTGTACCCACCCTTGGCGGTGGCGGGTTTCTATGCGTGAATAATCCACCTCGGCTATAATGGCCACTGCTCCGGCTATCTCGGCTGCTTTGGGTTGGGCTCCGCTCATTCCGCCCAATCCGGAGGATACGAAAAGATGGCCGTTCAGGTTGCCGTCCTGCGGCACTCCTAATTTCATGCGGCCGGCATTTAATAGGGTGTTGAACGTGCCGTGTACAATGCCTTGCGGACCGATGTACATCCAACCTCCGGCTGTCATCTGGCCATAGTTGGCCACTCCCATCTGTGCGGCTATTTCCCAGTCTTTCTGGTTGTCGAACATGCCTACCATCATGGAATTGGTGATAATAACACGGGGAGCTTCGGGATGTGATTTGAATAATCCCAACGGGTGGCCGCTTTCTACGACCAGGGTTTGTTCATTCGTCATAACCTCCAGATACTGCTTGATAAGCCGGTATTGCATCCAGTTTTGACAAACTTGTCCGGTTTCGCCGTAAGTCACCAGTTCGTAAGGATAGAGGGCGATATCAAATGAAAGGTTGTTGTCTATCATTACTTGAAACGCTTTTCCTTCGATACAGTTTCCTTTATATTCGTCAATGGGCTTTGCTTTCAAGTCACCTTCGGGCCGGAAGCGGTAACCGTAGATTTTACCCCGGGTGAGCAGTTCATCCATCAATTCGGGAGCAAGTTGCTCATGCAGTTCCACCGGAATGTATCGCAATGCATTCCTCAATGCCGTTTCCGTTTGGGCGGGTGTCAAGCGGTAGCCCCGGTCGGGAGCACGGCGGATGCCTTCCGTGAATGTAGGATAGGCAGGTAAATCAGTAGATAGAGTGATAGTCATAGTATGTAAGTGTTTTGTCACAAAGATAGCAAAACGATTGGAATACTATGGGTTTGGAGATATGTTTAGTGACATAAAGTTGTTTTTTATCTATAGACTTGATGTAAAGGTAAACGCACACGGATATAAAAAGCTTGCCATAATGACAAAGTAGGTTGCCTGTTCTTGTGTATAGTAAATAAAGGGGGCGGTAGAAATTTAGTGGAAGCTGATTCTTATTTTCCCGTTCATATCTTTCTTTGGATTTTTTTAAGTAAGAACCTACCGGCGGAATAAATGAATGTCTATCATATCACAGCCTATTGCATAAGTTTTTTCTTTCTCCAGATTAAGCCTTTTTATACGGATGTATTCTATCTCCAAAGGCTTGCGGAGATAAAACAAGCAGGAAGAAAAGCCTTAGCCATATAGTAGAAAACGTTTGGTGATACGGAAAAAAGGCTTTATATCCGTGATGAAGTCTTAGGGTATCAGCAGCGAACTGTCTCCGTAGCTCAGAAACCTGAAATCATGGCCCAGTGCATAATCATAAATCCTTCGCCAGTTTCCTTTCACAAAGGCGGAAACCAATAGCAGCAATGTACTTTGCGGCTGATGGAAATTGGTAACCATCTTCTTGACTATTTTGTATGTATATCCCGGCGCGATGATAATCTGAGTACTGCTATGCAACGCTTCCATTTCGTGTCGGTTCAGATAATCCAGAATCTGTTGCAGTGCTTCCACCGGAGTCAGGTCATTCTTATCTTCGTAGGGCATCCATTGCTGTACATGCAACTCGTCCTGAGTGGCATCGGGATTGTGGCTGATAAGGACGCCGATATAATAAAGACTTTCCAGGGTACGTACTGAAGTGGTTCCTACCGCAATGGCTTCTCCATTATGGGCAATTAATTTTTCAATGGTATGCTTGCTTACAGAAATGTATTCCGTATGCATCTCATGTCCTTCTATCTCTTCACTTTTCACGGGCTTGAAAGTTCCTGCACCTACGTGTAAAGTCAGTTCCTCCCGGTCAATTCCCCGTTCGTCCAGCGCTGCCAGTACTCTTTCCGTAAAATGAAGTCCTGCGGTGGGAGCGGCGACAGAACCTTTTATTTTGGAGTAAACCGTCTGATAAGTTTCCTTGTCGCTTTCTTGTGTCTCACGGTTCAGATAGGGAGGGATGGGCAGTTCACCTGCCACTTCCAGCAGGTCGGCAAAGGTAATTGTGTCATCATCCCATGAGAAATCAATCCAATGGCTGGTTCCCTTGCACTCTCCACGGGTGGCGGACAGGACTATTTGTTTGCCTTTTACATTTACTATGCGGCTCAACGTACCTTCTTTCCATTTTTTCAGATTACCTATCATGCATAACCAGCTGCATTGGCGTGTTTGCTGGAAGTTTAACACATAGTCATTGGGCTGGACAGGTTCCAGGCAGAATACTTCTATTAATGCTCCGGTTTCTTTACGGAAATGCAGACGGGCTTGAATCACTTTGGTATTATTGAATATCATCAGTTCTCCGGATTCCAGATAGTGTGGCAAAGACGTAAAGATGTCTTCGCTCACTTCGCCGTGGCGGTAAACTAGCAGTTTGGACTGGTCGCGCGTGGCAAGGGGGAATTTGGCGATCCGTTCATCAGGTAGCGGGTAGTTGAACTCACTTATTTTGATATGTTTGGTATCTTCCATCTGAATCTATTTCTTTTTCTGCGCAAAAGTACCGATATTTGCGCAAAGAAAAGAGTATGAAAATAGGAGATAAAGTCCGTTTCCTTAGTGAGGTAGGGGGCGGTGTTGTGACCGGATTTCAAGGAAAAGATATGGTTTTGGTAGAAGATGCCGATGGCTTCGATATTCCGATGCCCATAAAGGAGTGTGTGGTGATTGACACGGATGATTATAATATGAAGCGTAAACCTGTTGCTCCGGCTCCTAAACAGGAGGTTGCCGGTGCAAAGGCAAAAGGAGCGTCAGTCAAGGTGCGTCCGGATGAAGAGGAGGATGAACGTCCTGTCACTTATCGCCCGGCCGAGCGAAAGGGAGGGGATATTCTGAATGTGATGCTGGCTTTTGTGCCACAGGATCTCAAAGCTATTTCTGCAACGGCATTTGATGCATATCTTATCAACGACAGCAATTTCACCTTATACTTTACTTATCTTACAGCCGAAGGTAGTAACTGGCGGGTGCGCAGCCATGGCATGGTGGAACCGAATACGAAGTTTTATATCGAGGAGTTCGAGAAAAGCGTTTTGAATGAATTGGAACGGGTGGCTGTGCAGCTTATCGCTTTTAAGGATAACAAGAGTTTTCTGTTCAAGCCTGCCGTGTCTGTGGAATTGCGCATAGATACAGTGAAGTTTTATAAATTGCATACTTTCCGTGAGAGTATTTTCTTTGAGGAGCCGTCGCTTATTTACGATATAGTGAAAAATGATGTTCCGGTAAAACAGGTGTTTGTTTCGGCAGATGATATAAAAGATGCATTATTGCAAAAAAAAGTGCCGGAACCGCAGGTAGCGAAGCAGCCCCAGCAGAAAAAGGTGAAGAACGATATCATGGAGGTTGATCTCCATGCTCATGAGTTACTGGATACGACTGCCGGTATGAGCAACAGCGAGATATTGAATTATCAATTGGACGTTTTTCGTAAGACTTTGGAAGAATGCAAGAACAAGAAGGGACAGAAGATTGTCTTTATTCATGGTAAGGGGGATGGTGTGTTACGCAAAGCTATCCTGCAGGAGTTAAAATATAAATATAAAAACTATGAAAGTCAGGATGCTTCGTTCCGTGAATATGGTTTCGGGGCTACCATGGTGATTATTCATTAAGACTTTCTTATTCATATAAATTGTGATATGGCAACATTAAAAGAATTTTTGAAAGCGGATCGTTTTGCTACTTGTGCGGGAGTGGAACTTCTTGAGATAAAGCCGGGGTATGCCCGTGCGTGTATGGAGGTGACCGACCGGCATTTGAATGGTGGAGGAGTATGTCAAGGCGGCGCCTTGTTTACATTGGCCGATCTGGCTTTTGCAGCTGTAGCGAACAGCCGTAAGAAACTTACACTTTCTGTGAATGCCAATATTACTTTTCTCCGTCCTGCTAAGTTGGGTTACGTGTATGCTGAGGCTGTTGAAGTATTTAATCATCATCGTATTCCTTTTGTTGAAGTAAAGATAACAGACGGACAGGGGGAGCTGATAGCTATATTTACTTCATCGGGGTATCGTAAAGAGTCTGATTTGCCGGTAGATGCGTTAGAATAATTTATAATAGATAAAAGCCTGTTGTTGAAAGAAGGCAACAGGCTTTTAAAATGATGGTTATCAGTGAAGACAAGAGGGCTTATCCTTCTTTGACTTTAGCCTTTCCTATTTTTCCCGGTTCTACGAATAAATATTTGTAGCCTGCGCGTATGCTTGCCAGATGCAGTTTTTCCAAACGCGCACGGCGGACAAGCAAAGCTGTCATTTCATGAATACGTCCGTTAGCATAACCTATCATTTCGTTCTCGGTCGTATCTTCAGAACCGTAAGTGCCTGCTCCTTGGACGATCATAAAAGGTGATTCGGTGCCTGCTTTATCCATCCCGACAGCAATAGCCACATAAATCCACATAGGACCATGAGCAACTACTTTACGTGCTGTGGCTGTGCGGCTTTCGCCTTTTGTCAGTGTCTTGTGGCAACAGCCTTCTATGGATTTGATTTTCTTTCCCAAATCATATACGGTTACTTTGTCATCGGCAGCATCCAAAGGTTGCTCGAACAAAATTGTGTCTTTTTTGTCCGGATAGCTGATGTGATAACATTCATATTCCGGTTGCATTCCTCTAGGTTCGTCATCGCCCACGGAACCTGCTACAAGTTTAACTTCAAGAAATGAGCCGTTCAGGGCGGTTTCATATACCGCATCCGTCAAAGCGGCGTTACTGGTTAATTCTAATTCTTTCATAAGTCAAGGTTTTTAATAAGTTTCTCTCATAACAGTAGGTGGAAAGAAAAGTTCGAAATAGTGTGATAAGGAACAAAAACGGGTGTTAATAGATGAAATAAGGAGATTGGTCGATAACTCTTGTTCCAATGATGATAAAGCTTTAATTTTACTTTTGGAAAAAGAAAAAGTTTGAGAATCAAGATCGGGTAGTAGAAAGGTAGACGGATTATTAGTTTGTCTGGATAGAGGGATTGATATAGTTGTAGGAAGGATATGAAGAGGCAGTTTATAAATACGTTAATAATAAGTTTGTTAGTAAATAAGGTCGGCTGAGGCTTTGTTTATAAGGAAAACGCTCGTTGTGAAACGGGCGTTTTTGATTTTGCATCAGTATGTGTTTAAAAGTAAATCTTATACTATAAACGACGTTCTACTCCGTGAAGAATAGAACGTCGTTTTATAGAATGGAATGAAGTTTACAAACGATAGTCAGCTAAATCATCTGCTTTGAATTTACGGATGAAATTGAAATGCTTTTCTATTTCAGCTTCTGCATAGTTTACATATACATGGGCCGACTTGGCGAACAATTCAGGTGCTTTTGTCGCATCTTGGATAAGAAGATGTGACATGATACATACGGCAGCCATTTCATAAAGACGGCGTGCAACGAAATCAAGTAACTCTTGATTCTGGGCCTCTTTTACCGCATTGGTGCATGCGTCAAATTTGTTGGCCATTTCTTTCACGCGGTCCATTAGCGGTTGCATATCTTCACTGCAAGGAATAGCTTCATAATTACGCAAGGTTGCGATATAAGAACCGTTGGTTACATAACGGATAGCGGCTACAGTCTGCAACTGGGTCGTTCCTTCGTAGATGCTGGTGATACGGGCGTCGCGGTAGATACGTTGACAAGCATATTCCAACATGAAACCGGAACCACCGTGAATCTGGATACAATCGTATGCATTCTGGTTGGCATATTCAGAGTTCATACCCTTGGAAAGCGGAGTAAAACTGTCTGCTAGCTTGGCGTAGACTTTTTGTTCCTGACGTTCTTCCGGAGTCAGTTTACGTTCGCGAGAGATATCATCCAAAGCTTTGTAAATGTCCACATAGCGTGAAGTCTGGTAAAGCAATGCACGGCCTGCATCCAGTTTGGCTTTCATGATAGACAGCATGTCATATACTGCCGGGAAATCGATGATGGCTTTTCCGAACTGCTTACGTTCTTTGGCGTATGCCAATCCTTCGTTGTAAGCAGCTTGTGACAAACCTACTGACTGGGCAGCGATACCCAGACGCGCACCATTCATCAATGCCATAACGTATTTTATCAAACCGAGCTTACGGTCACCGCAAAGTTCGGCTTTCGCGTTCTTGTAAACCAGTTCGCAGGTAGGAGAGCCGTGGATACCTAATTTATTTTCGATGCGGCGTACATCTACACCTCCTTCGTTTTTGTCATAGATGAACATAGACAAACCACGTCCGTCTTTGGTTCCTTCTTCGCTACGTGCCAATACCAGGTGAAGATTAGCGTCACCGTTAGTGATGAAACGTTTCACACCGTTCAGACGCCAGCAGTTGTTGGCTTCATCGAAAGTAGCTTTCAGCATTACCGACTGAAGGTCGGAACCGGCATCGGGTTCGGTCAAGTCCATAGACATGGTTTCTCCAGCACAAATACGGGGAATGAAACGGCTGTGCTGGTCTTCGTTACCGAATTCATACAGCGTTTCGATACAGTCTTGCAAAGACCAGATGTTTCCGAAACCTGCATCGGCGGCGGCAACAATTTCCGCGCACATGGTGTAGGGGGTGATGGGGAAGTTCAAGCCACCGAAACGACGGGGCATGGTCATGCCGTTTAGTCCGGCTTTGACCATCGCATCCAGGTTTTGTTTGGTTCCTGAAGCATATTCCACACGTCCGTTTCCGCAGTGAGGACCTTCTTCGTCCACTCCTTCGGCATTGGGAGCGATGGTTTCACCTGTAATCTCACCTGTGATTTCCAGAATTTTATCGTAAGAGTCCATGGCATCGGCATAATCCTGCGGTGCATAGTCGAACTCGTCTTTATCTCTATAGTCGCGCTCTTTCAGTTGGCAGATGCGCTCCATCATCGGATTGTTCAAGTGATACTTGAGTTCCGGTATATCGGTATAAAAGTTTGCCATAATTTTTAGTAGTTAGAGTGGTTAATAGTAGCTAAGGGTAGTTAAGTAGTGGGTGGCGATACATTTTTCAACAAGGCTATGCAGTAGGCGTTTAGCAGGCGGCTGATTTCGGCCGCTTGTATGCCTAATTGTTCTTTGTCTTGCAATGTGATGTATCCTAAATCTTTCGACAGGATAATGAAATTGCGTGTTTCTTCCAACGAACCTTGTGAAATGTTATAGAAACGCAGTTTGTCCTTTGAGCTGATTTTAGCATATCCTTCCGCTATATTTGCAGTGATAGAGGCTGCTGCACGGCGCATCTGGTTAACCAAGCAGAATAATTCCTCTTTGGGATATTGCTTGGTTATTTTGTAAATGGCCAATACATACGAATGTGCCTTTTGCCAAACAATCAGTTGTTCAAAGGATTGACTTTTCATTTTTTTCTACTTTGACTACTTATGACTACTACTGACTACTTTGAATTCTTTTTATAATACTTAATCAATTTCGGAACGACTTCTTCCACAGTGCCGTTAATCACATAATCGGCAATGGTGTTGATCGGAGCGTTCGGGTCACTGTTTACAGAGATGATGATACCTGCATCCTGCATACCTGCGATGTGCTGGATTTGTCCGGAGATACCGCAAGCGATATATAGTTTCGGGCGAACGGTCACACCGGTCTGGCCAATCTGGCGGTCGTGGTCTGCAAAACCTGCGTCGACAGCTGCACGGCTGGCACCTACTTCGGCGTGAAGTTCTTTGGCCAGTTCGAACAATTTGTCAAAACCTTCTTTAGATCCCATGCCATAGCCTCCGGCAATCACGATAGGTGCGCCTTTCAGGTTATGTTTGGCTTTTTCTACGTGACGGTCAATGACTTTGACTACATAGTCTGTTTCAGGAACAAACTTGGCAACGTCGTGGTTCACCACTTCACCCTTATAATTTTCATCCAGAATCTCTTTCTTCATCACTCCCTCACGAACGGTCGCCATCTGTGGGCGGTGCTCGGGGTTGACAATGGTTGCAACGATGTTACCACCGAAGGCGGGACGAATCTGATACAACAGATTTTCATAGGTGATGCCGTTCTTCTTGTCTTCGTGGGTACCGATTTCCAACTGGGTACAGTCGGCAGTCAGTCCGCTGGTCAATGCGGAAGATACACGCGGTCCCAGATCGCGGCCGATAACAGTAGCGCCCATCAGACAGATTTGTGGTTTTTCCTCTTTGAACAGATTCACCAAAATGGAAGTGTGGGGCAGTGAAGTATAAGGGAACAGACCCGGAGCATCGAATACATGAAGTTTGTCTACTCCGTAGGGCAATACTTGTTTTTCAATTCCTGCAAGGCCGGTTCCGGCAGCGATTGCCTCAAGCTGGCAGCCTAACTGATTAGCTAATTTACGACCTTTGGTTAAAAGTTCGAGACTCACATCGGCCACTGTTGTGCCTTCAATCTCACAATATACAAATACGTTATTCATAATCTTATCCGATGGTATGGTTAGCTAACAGTTCGACAATCAATCCTTCCACATCCCGGTCGCTTCCTGTCATGGTCTTGCTTTCTTTTGCCTGGAAGACGATGTTTTCAATCTTCTTCACTTTGGTGGTGAGAGCCTGACAGACCGCACTGCTTGGTGTCTCCTTCTACATCGGCCACACTCCATTCAGTGATATTCAGGTAAGGGAATTTCTCATATAGTTCAGCGTAAGGCAGTTCAGAACCGTCTTTAGTGATGGCTGCTTTTTCCTGTGCGCCGAGAGCGCGTTTGTATTTCTGTAACAATTTGGCATTGCGCGGACGGCAGGGAGCTGCACTTCCGTTTACAGTCAGTACAATAGGCAGAGGACCTTCCACAGTTTCTACCCCTCCGTCAATGTGGCGTTTTACGGTGATGCGGCGGGCAGTTTCGTCCACGTTTAGAATTTCTTCGGTGTAAGTAATCTGGCTTAATCCCAGCTTTTCTGCTACCTGCGGACCTACCTGTGCGGTATCACCGTCGATAGCTTGACGGCCACCGATAATCAGGTCACATTCGCCTATTTTGCGGATAGCCGTAGCGATGGCGTATGAAGTGGCCAACGTGTCAGCACCGGCAAAAGCACGGTCGGTCAATAAATATCCATTGTCTGCTCCTCTGTATAAACCTTCACGAATGATTTCGGCAGCGCGTCCGGGACCCATGGTCAGGATAGTTACCGTAGAACCGGGATGTGTGTCTTTCAGTCTGAGTGCCTGTTCCAAGGCGTTCAGGTCTTCCGGATTGAAGATGGCCGGAAGTGCCGCACGGTTGATAGTACCGTCAGCGTTCATGGCATCTTTCCCCACATTGCGTGTGTCGGGAACTTGTTTTGCCAGTACTACAATTTTTAAACTCATATACTTTAATATATTTGGTATTAGTAATATTCTGGCGACAAATTTACTTAAACAATTTGAGCAACAAAAGGATATGAGGAGAAAATATGCACAAAAAGGTGAGGTGTGAGCATGAGTCGAGGAGGATACAAATGTTTTTATGATAATTATATTGTAGAATAAAAGCGGAAATATTTGTTTAAGTGGAAACTTTTTATATTCTTTGTAGAAAGTGATACTATGAAAACATTCCTCCAAGTACAATCAAGCTAAATGGCCTTCGTGGACGGTCTGTTTCTGATGATAGGGACAGACGGTATCTTTTTCATTATACCTCTTTGAATCATCATAAGATATCCCTATTTCAAACTTTAAAAAAATATATTATGAAAAGAACATTTAAAATGGCATTGATTGCCTCATTGGCAGTTGGTGGAAGTTATGTTTTGTATGGTTCTCAAAACAAAGAAGAATTGTCCGATTTAGCTTTGTCAAATGTGGAGGCCTTGACTTTAGGTACGAAGGATTGTATGTATCAACGTAATTCACGTTGTTATGAACTCGTTGTAGGTCCTCCGGGCGAACCTGTTATTATTGAAACAAGTGAGGAAGCGAATTGGGTAAATCGATATACCATTCCTGAGTAATTAGGCATTTATGTAATACGGGACAAAATAAATAGGTGTTAGGCATTTGTTTTGTCCCGTTTGAAGAGTATTAAAATTATGATTAAAATAAAATTGTATTATTCGATTGTTACCATCCTTTTTTTTTAATTTCCTGTGTCAGTAACAAAGGAAATGACTTTTTATCTATTCCCGCCAAACCGATCTATGGCTCTTATTATGATAAAGAAATTATGTCCAATGAGTTGGTTGCATTCTCTTCTCTTGATTGTGGAATTCTTATGGTTCAACGTTGTAAACTTCCTCGGTGAACCTATTTGTCAGATTCTAGAGGAACAGACAGGCGAAAGAGTGGGTAGCTTTGGAAGCAGGGGACAAGGGCCTGGAGAATTTATAGCCGCTGAATTTATTGGAAAAACAGAGGGGGACGATACTTTATATTTTGTTAATTTGCCTTCTACTGTCCTATTGTATGCACGGGAGGAAAAGGGTGCTGACTACCGTTATGTAGGAAGTGAAAAAAATTAAAGTAAAAGATGGTTGTTTTACAACCCGTTTCTGTCGACTGTCCAATGGTTATAGTGTGGCGACGACTTTGTCTGGGGGTAAGGAGTTTTTCATTCTCTTTGATAGGGATTTTAAAGAAATAAAGCGTTTCGGTAATCATCCGGTGCGGGGAATGACTACTGAAGCAAATGATTTTATGCAGTTGCAGGGGGAGATGGTTTCATACAAAAACAGCTTTTATTTTGCATCTAGATTTTTGGTTATCTTTGTCGGTATGATATATCGGATGAGGAAGATGTTACTTTGAAGTGGGAAAAAATGCTTGTTGAGCCTGTTTGCAATGTCTATGAAGCAAATCTTGCAAGAAAGAAGAATAACTTGGATGGATTTTATGGATTGACAGCCAATGATAAATATGTTTTTGTGACTTATAGTGGTGAGTTATGCTATAAAGCCTTTGAAAACTATTCAGCCTGTACACCTAAAACTTTGCTGGGTTTTTCCATCGATGGTGAACTGGTAGGCAAGTACGCATTGGAACACCAAAGCATGAGTGTGCTTCTTTCTCAATATACCCCTCAGTTGTACTTGTTAAATTGCGAATCGGAATGTAATGGAAATATTTGAGATGGATGATATCCTGAAAGCAAAATTATGAAAATCCTGCTTTATGTGTTGTTGGCTTTTGGGGTATTTTGTTTCTTCTCGTGTAAAAGGACAGAAAAGGAGCAGTTGACTTTTTTTGATGAAAGAATGGCCTCGAAAAGAAATTCTCTTTCATGATAGAGCTGTCTTTACCATACAAGGCAAAGACACATTAGATAAGTTTCCTTATGCTTCAACATATTATAAAATTGTAACTTATGTAGACTCATTAGGATGCCTTAGTTGCAAATTGCAATTATTGGAATGGATAAATTTTATAGCGGAGGTAGACTCTGTCACATCTAGGAATGTATCCTTTTATTTTTCTTCCACCCTAGAAATAGGAAGGAACTAATAATGATATTACAGTCAGAAGATTTTATTTATCCTGTATGTATAGATCTGAAAGATACCTTTAATAAACTGAATAAGTTTCCACTGAATGATAAATTTAGGACATTCTTGCTTCAATACTAATAAAGTGATATTAGTAGGAAATCCTATGCATCATCCTCGGATAAAAGAGATGTATATGGGACAGTTGCGTGATTGTAATAATAAGCCGGAGGTGGAGGGTGATGAATGAACCAGAGGGTAAAAGAAAAGAATAAATGGATAGACCGTTTAATAAACTTTGTATTTTATGGTTGTGTACTTGCTCTGATATGGTTGCTGTTACAAATCACGACCTTTTCTTCGTTCAGGATTCCTACTGCATCCATGCATCCTACTCTGATAAAAGGTGACTATGTAATAGTGAATAAATGGATAGCAGGCGGCAGGATATTTAATGTTTTTAATGCGGTAAAAACAAGCATATATCAATAAAACGTATTCCGGGAATACGACGGATAAGAAAAAATGATATTCTCATTTTTAATTCACCAGTCGGGCAATATAAGAATCGAATACATTTTGATGTCATGCAATATTATGCTAAACGATGTGTGGGGCTTCCGGGTGACACTGTGGCAATTATCCTGCCTACATTATCTGCCTTAGTCGAGGATAGCCTTACGTTTTCTTTTTGATCATAATTACTATGACCTGTTAGGATGGACTGCTGAAAAATTCGGTCCTCTTTATATACCTTGCAAAGGTGATCAAATCCCGATAAATAGTTTGACTGCTACCCAATATGGAAGTGTTATGGAATGGGAGACTAAACAGAAAATAGATTATAAAGATAGCGCATATTTTATAGGAAATCATCGTTTCACAAATTATCAGTTTAAGCATGATTATTATTTTATGCTGGGAGACAATATACACCATTCATTGGATTCACGACATTGGGGATTGGTGCCTGATGATTTCATTGTGGGTGTAGTACAATGGATTTGGTTTTCAAAAGATGAAGAGCAAAATTCAATTCGTTGGAATCGAATCGGTAGAGTAGATTGAAATAAGAGATGCGAAAGGTTATAGTTCTATGCTTGTTCGGATAAAAACGTATAAATGATGCGTTGTGATATATGTTGTATGAAAAGTTTTTGTTAATATTGTCATCATTATGAGTTTGTTTTTGTTGTATGATGAAATAATAACTGAAGAATTATGAAGAAAGTATTGTTTTTATTCGCCTTTTTGCTTCTGGGTATAGGAGCTATGGCACAAAAAAGGTAATTTATGATGAAACCAACCAGACCGGAGTGCGTACAGTGGTATGCGAGGGTATGAATCTGGGTGTTTCCAATAATATGGACGTATATGTGGCACTCGCTGGATTTCAGTATAAAAGTACCATACGTTATTCGCTGGCTGTTACTATCGGGTCGGGGCATGAGGTGGAAATTCCTAATGACAGTAAGTGTGTCCTGACGTTGGATAATGGAAAGGCATTAGAGCTGCCTACGGTAGCAGGCGGCGCTTCTGTATTGCAGCATGTAGATGTGGAGATGAGTGATGTGTATCAAAGTTTCCGCCGTTTTGCCTATTATAATATAAAGGCTAAAGAATTGAAGAAAATCGGCAAAAACGGTATCGTACAAATGGATATACAGTTATCTCCCGGAAACTATTCCATTGCATTCAACCAGGATGTCTTGGGAAGTATGCTGACCGGTTCTATGTCATTAATAAATAATATGTTTGGGAAATAACTTCTTTTTTCATATTGTATGGTGCAGCCTTTTCTTCTCAGAAGGAGAGGCTGTCTTGTTTTTGAAAGTCAAAGGGTTAAACAAAACGTTGTTTCATGTGTTTTCCTAATGTTTTTTAATGTGATAAACTTATGAGGAAAATACGTAGATGGGGAGTATGGCTCCTTTTAATCATTCCTTTGGCACTGAATGCCCAGCAGCGGGCCGAAAAATTATTGAATGTACCCTTGCCGGAACATTGGCAAGAAGAGGATGCGATGTTTCAACAACTGCTTCCGGTGGATGACCATTGGTGGACTGTATTTCAGGATGCCACACTGGATTCATTGATTCATGTGGCTGTCAGGCAGAATCCGTCTGTCCTTACAGCCTTGAATCGTATAGATATGGCGAAAGCGAATCTGAGGATAGCCAGAGGAGGCTATTATCCGGCTTTGTCATTGGATGCCGGGTGGAACCGCCAACAGACTAGTGGCAATACCGGTACGGGACAGCCTCAATCCAGAGTGGGGTATTATGATGCAACGGTTAATATGAGCTGGCAGGTGGATGTGTTCGGTTCCATCCGCCAACGGGTGAAAGCGCAGAAAGAAAATTTTGCGGCAAGTCGTGAAGAGTACAATGCGACGATGGTAAGTCTTTGTGCAGAAGTGGCGTCAGCCTATTTTAATTTGCGTGAGGCCCAACAGGAACTTAGTGTGTTACAGCGCAATGCTTTATCTCAAAAGGCGGTGGTAGATATAACTGAAGTGCGTTATAATACCGGACTGGCTTCCAAACTGGATGTGGCTCAGGCTAAATCGGTTTATTATAGTACATTGGCTTCTATTCCTGCTACAGAATCCGGTATTATTCAATATATGAATGCGTTGGCTGTATTGCTCGGGCTTTATCCTCAGGATGTGACGGCTGCACTGGAAACGGGAAAACCGTTACCCGATTATATAGAGCCGGTAGGGGTCGGTCTTCCCGGACAATTACTTTTACGACGTCCCGATGTACGGGTTGCCGAACGTCAAGTCAATGCACAAGCAGCCTTGTTGGGAGCTTCCAAGACCGATTGGCTTCCCTCATTTTTCTGAACGGTTCCTTCGGCTATGCTTCACATGATATGAAAGATTTTACTAGACGTAGCAGTATGACATGGAGTATCGCTCCCTCTATGAGCTGGACGATTTTTAATGGTGGCCAGCGTGCGAATAATGTACGCTTGCAGCGTGCACAACTGGATGAAACAATCAATCAGTTCAATACTACGGTTCTTACAGCGGTGCAGGAGGTGGATAATGCCATGAGTAGTTATAAGAATTCCATCAAACAGATTGTAGCATGTCGTGAGATGTTGAATCAGGGGAAAGAGGCATTTAAACTTTCATTGGACTTATACAAACAGGGGCTGAGCCCTTTCCAAAATGTATTGGATGCACAGCGTTCGTTACTGTCATACGAGAATTCATTGGTGCAGGCACAGGGATATTCATTGCTTTGTCTGATCCAGATGTATCAGGCATTGGGAGGAGGCTGGTAGGCTGCGACGGAAAAGCTGTTGAACTATAGAAATAATAAAAACCTAACCCAAGATATGAAAAAAATAATGATAGCTTTCGCATGGACGGTATGTGTGTTGACCGCCTGCGATAAAAATAAACCTTCTCAGACAGAAATGCAGGCATTGCCTGTAGATGTTGCGAAACCTTTGGTGGAAAATGTGACGCTGACCAAAGATTATCCCGGTTATCTGGAAGCGGAATCTACTGTAGATTTGGTGGGACGAGTAAATGGAACTTTACAATCCAAGAATTTTGCACCTGGTTCCCGGGTACGTCAGGGACAGGTATTGTTCGTTATAGAACCGACACTTTATGAAAATTCAGTGAAACAAGCGGAAGCTGAATTAAAAACGGCTAAAGCCAATCTTGAATATGCTGTCAGTAGTTATCAACGTATGAAAGAAGCGATAAAAAGTGATGCGGTGAGCCGTATACAATATTTACAGGCGGAAAGTCATGTGGCGGCTTGTGAGGCTGCCGTAAGTAATGCTGAAGCAGCTTTGAAAACTGCGCGTACCAACTTGAGTTATTGCTATGTCAAGGCTCCTTGTGACGGAGTGGTTGATGTTTCGGCTTATTCTGTCGGGGCGTATATTGGTGGTGCTTTGCAACCGGTTAAATTGGCTACTGTTTATAAGGATAACCGTATGTATTCCTATTTTAATATTGCAGATAACCAATATCTGACATACGAGCTGGCCCAGAGGCTGCCAGCAAGATTCCTGCGGAAACTCATTTTGTAACCTTGCGTTTGGGAACTGACGGGGCACAGTCATGGAAAGCGAAACTGGATTATCTTTCTCCCAATGTGACATTAACTACAGGTACTCTCCGTTTGCGTGCGGAATTGGATAACCCTGACGGGATGCTTCGTCCCGGATTATTTGTCAGTGTCACCTTACCATACGGTGAAGCGCGGAATGCAGTGTTGGTTAATGATGCTTCTATCGGAACAGACCAGTTGGGTAAATATTTGTATGTAGTGAATGACAGTGATATAGTGAATTATCGGCATATTGAAGTCGGGCAGTTGGCGGATCATAATATGCGTGTTGTAAAAAGTGGCTTGTCACCTTCCGAACGTTATGTCACCAAGGCATTGTTGAAAGTGCGTCAAGGCATGAAAATTAAACCGATAGAACAAACCAATAAACTTCAATAGCCTTATGTTTTCAAAATTTTTCATAGAACGGCCTATATTTGCCACGGTGCTGGCTTTGTTATTCGTGGTGGCCGGACTTGTAACCCTGAATATATTGCCCGTGGCGCAATATCCCGATATTACGCCTCCTACCGTGCAAGTCAGTGCGGTATATCCGGGTGCCAATGCTGAAACTGTAGCTCAAACTGTCGGTATCCCCATTGAACAGCAGGTAAACGGTGTGGACGGAATGTTGTATATGAGTTCCAATTCCTCTGCATCGGGCGCTTATTCGCTGACAGTGACTTTCGAAGTGGGAACGGATATCGATATGGCAACTGTGATGGTACAAAACCGTGTCAGTGTAGCATTGAATTCTTTACCCGAAGCTGTGAAGGTACAGGGAGTGACGGTGCAGAAGCAGTCATCCAATATTGTGATGATGCTTACACTGAGTGGTGACAGTATTTATGATGGCCTTTATCTGACCAATTATGCCAATTTGAATCTGGTAGACCAGTTGACACGTGTACCAGGGGTAGGAGCGGTGGATGTCATGGGAGCCGGTGATTATTCCATGCGCGTATGGCTGAATCCTGAAACCATGCGTATCCGCAATATTACCCCGCAGCAGGTTTATGCTGCCATTCAAAGTCAGAATATGGAAGTGTCTGCCGGTTATGTGGGACAACCCATCGGCAGTTCGGCCGATAATGATTTTCAATATACGCTGAATGTAAAAGGACGTCTTTCTACTCCCGAAGAGTTCGGCGACATCATATTGAGAGTGGAAGACCAGGGAAAAGTGCTCCGTCTGAAAGATGTTGCAAAAATTGAGTTGGGCAGTGCCGGGTATGGAGTTGTTTCCCGCTTGAAAGGGCAACCTACGGCTGCTATTGCTGTTTACCAGTTGCCGGGAAGTAATTCGCTGGATGTTTCTAAACACGTCCGTGCCCGTATGGCGGAACTGGCTGAAACATTTCCGGCCGGGGTGAAATACAATGTGACGTTGGATACTACCGATGTGGTACACGACTCCATTGATGAAGTGATGAAGACCTTTGTGGAAGCGATTATTCTGGTGGTGCTGGTTATCTTTTTTTTCCTGCAAAGCTGGCGGGCGGTTCTTATCCCCTGTCTTACTATCCCTGTGTCCCTTATCGGAACATTGGCGGTAATGGCTGCTTTAGGCTTTTCCATCAATACATTGACACTGTTCGGCTTGATATTGGCTATAGCTATTGTAGTGGATGATGCCATAGTGGTGACTGAAAATGCCACCCGTATTCTGGATGAAGGGAAGCTGGACGCCCGTGCCGCTACCGAGCAGGCTATGGGGGAGATTACCGGACCTATTGTCGGAGTGGTGCTGGTACTGCTTGCCGTATTTATTCCTACTACGCTGATTAGCGGTATTTCCGGGCAGCTTTATAAACAGTTTGCTTTGACCATCGCGGCTTCTACAGTGATAAGTGGTTTCAACTCATTGACCTTGACTCCGGCAGTCTGCGCTCTGTTGCTCCGTCCCACCCCGACGCATAAAGCGCGTTTGTTCCTCTGGTTTGACAAGATGAATGACTGGATGCAGCGGGTTTATGACGCTTCGGTAAAATGGTTGTTGGCACGGCCGGTCATTGCTATCGGTTCTTATATCGTAATCTCAGTCATTGCTATTCTGATGTTTGTAAAATGGCCCAGCACCTTTATTCCTGAAGAAGATGACGGATATTTTATGATTGCCATTCAGCTTCCGGCAGCTTCTTCTTTAGAGCGTACACAGATGGTGGGTAAGCAGATTGATGCTATTTTGTCAGAGTATCCCGAAGTGAAGACTTATTTGGGCGTAAACGGATTCAGTATCATGGGAGGTGGTCAGTTGCCTAATGCGGCTACCTATTTTGTGGTGCTGAAGAATTGGAAAGAGCGTGCGGGTAAAGAGCATACCGCTCAAGCGGTGGTCAATCGTTTTAACGGACAGGCATATGCCATGATACAGGAAGCTCAAGTCTTTGGTATTATTCCTCCTGCTATTCCAGGTATGGGCAATACGGGTGGTTTACAACTCGAACTGGAGGATCGTAAGTCTTTGGGTCCGGAAGAACTGCAAAAGGCGGTTGAGGCTTTATTGGCTAATTATCATAATGAACCGGCTGTCGCTTCCATGAGCAGTATGTATCAAGCGGATGTACCTCAATATTTTTTGAATATAGACCGGGATAAAGTTCAGTTGATGGGTTTGCAGTTGAATCAGGTCTTTTCTACATTAGGGTATTACATGGGGCAGGCTTATGTAAATGATTTTGTGGAATTCGGCCGTATCTACCAAGTGAAATTGGAGGCTGGCGAACAAGCCCAAAAAGTGATTGATGATGTGTTAAAACTGAGTGTGGTCAATTCGAAGGGAGAGATGGTGCCTTTCAGCAGTTTTACGCAGATAGAACAAAAACTGGGGATGGACCAGATAAACCGGTATAATATGTATTCGGCTGCTTCCATCACTTGTACGCCGGCTGCGGGCAGTAGTTCCGGACAGGCGATAGAGGCTATGGGGAGTTTGATTAAAAATCAGCTAGGTGGTGAGTTTGGATATGAATGGACCTCTGTTGCCTATCAGGAAACTCAGGCAGGTAATACTACTACAATTATTTTAATCATGGCCTTGTTGGTAGCCTATTTGGTACTGGCGGCACAGTATGAAAGCTGGACAAGTCCAGTGGCTGCCGTGATGGGGCTTCCGGTTGCTATTTTGGGAGCGATGTTGGGCTGCTGGGTGATGGGGGTTCCGGTGAGTATCTATACCCAGATCGGTATTATTCTGCTGATAGCCTTGTCTGCGAAGAATGGTATCTTGATTGTGGAGTTCGCCCGTGATTACCGTAAGGCCGGCAATCCTATCCGTGAGGCGGCATACGAGGCAGGGCATGTGCGCTTGCGTCCTATCCTGATGACTTCATTTACCTTCGTGCTGGGTGTGATGCCGTTGTTGTTTGCCACAGGAGCCGGTGCAGGCAGCCGTGTGGCACTGGGTGCGGCAGTGGTGTTCGGTATGGCTGTGAATACAATTTTTGCTACCATTTATATTCCTAACTGGTATGAAGTGATGCAGCATATTCAGGAAAAATGGCTGACTAAGAAAAAATAATTGTTTGGTTTCACCACAGATTGGTCAGATTTATACGGACAACTCGATTTAAAAACTGTATGGATTTGCGTTATCTGTGGTGAATTTGTGTATCTTTGCGACAAACACATGGAAATATGGATACAATAAACAACGATCTTACTAACTTATTGCAACAGATGGGTGTGCATAAGGAAAGCCTGGGTATAACCCAGCGTATTGTCATTATAGCAGGGATTCTGATCATTGCTTTTGTGGCAGATTATTTTTGTAGAAAAATAGTAGTTCCTACTATAAAGAAACTGACGGCAAGGACTCAGGCTACTTGGGATGATTATTTATTCAATGATGCTGTATTAGATAATATGTGTCATCTTATTCCACCTATTATATTGTATGTATTGCTTCCTTTTGCTTTTCCGCATGAACCTGTGACTTTGACATTCATTCTGAAGCTATGTTGGGTGTATATCACGGCTGTAGCCATGAAGTTGATTTGTTCTTTTCTGACTTCTCTCTATACCATTTCAAGCGAACATGAGAAACTAAAGAATCATCCTCTGAAAGGGGTATATCAGATGATAAAACTGATTGTGATTTGTGTAGGGGTGATCATTATAGTCAGTACCTTGATTGATAAAGATCCTGTGAATATTCTTACCGGATTGGGTGCTTCTGCAGCTATCTTGATGTTGGTTTTCAAAGATACGATTATGGGGCTGGTAGCCGGAGTCCAGCTTTCTGCCAATGATATGCTCCGTCCGGGAGATTGGATTACCATGCCGAAATACGGAGCGGACGGTACAGTAATAGAAGTGACTCTTACCACTGTAAAGGTACGCAATTGGGATAATACTATAACTACAGTCCCACCTTATGCATTGGTCAGTGATTCGTTTCAGAATTGGCGTGGCATGAGGGAAAGTGGTGGACGCAGAGTGAAACGTTCTATTAATATAGATATGAATACGGTCCGTTTCTGTACACCGGAACAAATGAAAAAATTTGAAAAACAAGTCTGGATGTCAGGCTTTGAAAAGACAGGAAAGGAGGAGGTGAATCTTTATGTATTTCGTCACTATCTGGAATATTATTTGCGTCATAATCCTCGGGTGAATACAGAATTGATTTTGATGGTGCGTCAATTACAACCTACGCCGCAAGGATTACCCATAGAACTTTATTTCTTCTCAGCCAATAAAGACTGGATTCCATACGAACGTTTGCAAGCAGAGGTTTTTGACCATTTGTTGGCTGTTCTTCCCGAATTTGGATTAAGGGTATTCCAAATTCCTTCAGGATTGGATGTGTTGTCTCTTTCTTCTCATTAATTATTTATAATCTCACTAGCGGAGAGGTACAGGAATCATCACATATTAACATGGATTACATCAAATTTATTGATTGTCAAAATGAATAATCCGTGTTAATATGTGAGAATGTACACTATTATACATGAAGTTCCAGTATAAACCGAGTTCCTTTTTTATAATCAGTGTCCAAAGTCAGTGTACCATTTAATTTATAAGCGATAAGGCTGCAAGTAGGCAACCCTAGTCCGTTTCCTTGCGTTAAATCGCGTATTTCTGCAAATGGCTTGAACAGTTTTTCACGTGCTTCAACCGGAATTCCCGTTCCCGTATCAGTTAGTATGAATTGATGTGTATGGGCGCTTCGTTTTTTGAATTCCAGTGAAATCTTACCACTTTTCGTATATTCTGCCGCATTGTTCAATAAATGGTTTAATATACGTTCCAATTCTTCTGCATTTGTCTTAATATTTACACGTGGAACATTTACCACTGCTTCTACTCCGGATTTGAAGTTTATTTTCGCTTTTTCCATAATACTTTCACACAATGTATTTATGTTCAGTTCCTTTAGCGGATAATGTTCTTCACGTGTTTCTTCCAATGAAATATACGTTTGGATAGCTGTCATCAGTTCTTTCAGTGCCTTGATGTTTTCATGTAATATTGGGGTGGATATTGTTTCCTTTGTTGCTTCATCTATTGTATTCAGACTTGGTTCAATTTGGGCGCTGATATTACCGATAAATTTAGACTTCTGCTCATTGTTTTCATTCGCTATCTGCAGGCTATGTTTTAATTTCTTTACTTGGCGGATATGTTTAAATAACAGGGTAGCTAAGAATAATAATCCGGCAGCCAATATGGCGGATAACACACATAGTGCAATGATAATAATTAGATTTGTGGTAATCTTGTCTTCTTTTTTCCTGCAAAGTCTTTTGGCTGGTTTCATATTTTTGTTGCAGTGTGTTTAGTTCATTGGCTGTTTTTACTGCTTTTATGGAATCTTGCCATGAAGTATAAAGTTTTCTCATTGCAATAGCCAATGGGGCATTATTATTCTGTTCGGCATATCCCAACATGTCTTTATAGCATTGGTCTATTCCTTTTTCGTCTTTACCGGCAGAGCGCTTTTGGAATAAGATGTTGTAACATTCCAAGCTTTTGTCTGTCATACCGAAAGTTTGATAATAATTGGCTTCCGTCATTAGAAGCTCTTCTTGTAAAGAGTCTGATTTTAATTGGTCTGTATAGGAATGAAGTTGTTTCAATAGTATCTTGCATTGTTCTGTATTTTTTAGATTCGTATACATACGCAGGCGTTCTTTACCCACCATGAAACGTAATTTGTATTCGGGTGATTTTTTTTCTTGCTCATTATAATAAATCAATGCATCCATTTGTCGGCAAGTGGCAAAGGCTTCTTTATATTGCCTGTTTTGAGTAAAGAGCGTACTTATCCGTATTCCCTCTTCTACCGCTTTATTTATTTGCTTTTGTTCGGCATACTGAGTGAATTTTGCCCACTTTGTATTTAACTCTTGAATATTGACATCTGCCGGTTTGGCTGTAGTTTGTCCTTGCCCTGCAGCACAACAAAAGGCAAGTGCTAATGTTAGAAGAATTTTTTTCATTATTGAAACAGGTTTTCTGCAAATATAACCTTTTTTTAAGCAAAAAGTTTAGGGAAGTGCAACTTTTTTTCAGCTTCTAGCGTCTAAACAGTAAAACAATAACTTTTAAGCAGGACAGGCCATCTTGTAAAAAGAATAAAATCATAATATTTAAAATGAGAAAAATAGTAATGATAGCTATACTGGTAGTCAGTATGGTACAAGGAGTTTTTGCCCAACAAATAATTATAAAGGGCACTGTGAAAGACGCGACAAGCAAAAAGGCAGCAGAATATGTTAATGTAGTTTTACAAACATCAGATTCGGTTTTTGTTGGAGGGACTACTACGAATGGCAAAGGCGATTTCTTGCTGAATAAGGTTTATGCAGGCAATTATTTATTGGCACTATCCTGTGTGGGGTATCGTACGCAATTCATTGTATTAGACGGAATTAAACAGAATATAAATTTAGGGGAAATTTTGTTGGAAGATGATGCTGTGGCTATGGAAGGTGTAACAGTTAGTGCTTCCGGACAGATCAGTCATTCGGATCGTAAGTTGATTTTTCCTTCTGAACGGCAAATGAAGGTTTCGACAAATGGAGTCAATCTGTTGCAACAGATGATGCTTCCCCGTATTCAGATAAACCCCATGAATAATGAGATAGGAGTGTTAGGGGGAGGAGAACTTCAGCTTCGTATTAATGGAGCGAAAGCAGAAGTTGAAGAGATTAAGGCATTACAGCCATCAGACATTATTCGAATAGAGTATCATGACAATCCAGGTTTGCGTTATGGTAATGCTGAGGTAGTGCTTGATTATATTGTCCGCCGTCCGGAAACGGGGGAAACTTTGGAGTGGATTTGTCTCAGGGGATGAATGCCATGTGGGGAGAATATAATGTTTTTGGAAAAGTGAACCATAAGAAGTCGGAGTTTGGCGTTTCGTATTACATGGGACCTCGCGATTTCTATGGTATGTACCGGGATAATGAAGAGGAATTCCATTTGGCGGACGGAACGACATTACATCGTATAGAAGAAGGTGAACCGGGGCACGGATCTATGTTTATGAATAATTTAAGTATGAATTATAATTTGCAGCAGACCGAAAATTCATTGTTCAGTGCTACTTTTCGTTTGAGAAGTAATAGCCAGCCGCATTGGAATTATCAAGGAGTATTGACTAATTTTGCCGATTCTGATGATAAGGTGGATATGATAGACCGTACTAAAGAAAGTTGGTCTCGTCCTTCGTTGGATCTTTATTATCAACAGGGATTGAAAAATAAGCAACTTTTGGTATTCAATGTGGTCGGTACTTATAATAAGGAAAAATCACGCCGTTTGTATCAAGAAAGTTTGCAGGATGAGTTGTTGACTGATATTAATAATAATGTATTGGGAGATAAATATTCTCTGATTGGGGAGGCTGTTTATGAGAAGCAATTTTCTAAAGGAAATTCCTTGAGTTTCGGTTTGCGCCATACTCAGTCTTTTGCCAATAATGAATACCGTAACGGTCATTATTATGAAACGGATATGAATCAAGGGGATACATATGTTTATGGTGAATATAGAGGAAAGGTGAAAAAATTGGACTACAGATTGGGGGTAGGCGTTACTCGTTCTTATTATAAACAAAGTGGTGATGATTCGTATGAGAATTATAGTTTTAATCCCCGTTTGGTACTGCATTATGCATTACCGGGAAATTCATTTGTTCGTTGGAAATCCGATATCAGTAATGCTTCTCCGTCATTGGGGGATTTAAGTGCAGTAGAACAGATTGTGGATTCGTTGCAAATCAGACGAGGCAATCCGAACTTGAAAGCCTATTTGCGTTATCACACAGAGTTGACATACGAATGGCAGAAAGGTATATTTTATTCTAATCTTTGGGGAGCGTATGATTATCAGCCGAATGCCATTATGGACGAGAAGTATCAGGACGGTGACAAGATTGTACAGACATGGGACAATCAAAAGGATTGGCAGAAATTATCAGGGGCGTCTGACTTTGCGTGTCGGTCCTATTAAGGATATGCTACAGTTCTCGTTTACCGGTGGAGTAAACCATTATATGAGTCATGGTAATACATATTCTCATATTTATACAAACTGGTATTGTAATGCTGAAGCATCCTTTAATTACAAGCAGTTCTCTCTTTACTGGCAGATGAATACTAACTGGAATAATTTCTGGGGGGAAACCTTGTCGGGGGAGAGAGAATATTCAGGTATTGGTGATGTATTACACGCATAAGAATTTGCGTGTGGGGCTAGGCGCTTTCAATCCGTTTACGGATAATTATAAGCAACAGACTGAGAACTGGAATAAATATGCTTCTTATAAAAAAACGAATTATGTGAAGGAGAGCTCGCAAATGTTTTTGGCAAGTGTTTCTTATAATTTCTCGTTTGGCCGTAAGTTTAAGACAGGTCAACGGAGGGTGAATAATAGTGATAACGATTCCGGAGTGATGAGTACCGGAAAATAAACAAGATAATCATTTGAATGAACTTAAGTTCATGGGGCAAGTAAGTTAAGTAACTTGACTCACGAACATAAGTTGCTTGGCTTACGAAGTTAAGTTCATAAATTTACCGGAATAATAGATATATTACCCTTAACAAAATCATATATGAAAATGAAAAAAAACTTGATTGATTATGAACTCCTGTGGGAGAAAATTACGGATTACGCAAAGGTCACCGGTAGAACGACTGCTCGTCCTGTACTTCTATTATATTATGTATTGCGAAGCCCCGAAACTCCTTCTTCGGATAAGATGTTGATTGTGGCGGCACTTTCGTATCTGGTATTGCCGATCGATTTGATTTCGGCTAAGCGGTTACCAATTATCGGCTGGATTGATGAAGCGGTATCTTTGGTTTATGCTTATAAAAAGGTGTGCCGCTATGTGACTCCTGAGATTGAATCAGAAGTGGATAATATATTGGAACGCTGGTTCCCGGAAGGAAAGTATGAGTTGATAGAAGAATAAATATTGTACTTGTCTTTGGGGAGTAAGGATGGGTAAATGGAGTATTTTAGGAATGGGCTTCGTCGAATTTCGGCGTGGCCCTTGCTGATTGTAGACAAAGGTAAATTGTAACTCCCCAAGGAACTTCATTTTGTCTGAGAATATGTGAGGTATGTAAAAGTGTTACAATATGTTTTGAGTCTTATTAATTCCCTATAATTCAATTATTAACATGACCTAAGTTCTCTTAGAACTTTATATTAAATATTGCTGCAAAGATATGAAAATATATTAAATATCAAAGAAATTGCAGATAAAATGTTGGATAATAAATAATTTTATTCTATTAAGCCTTACTTTTTGCTTGCCAAATCCAGCAAAACAACTCTTTTTGAGCGTTTTTATCTAAGTTCTAAGAGAACTTAGCATTTATGAACGTTAAATTAAAAAGTTTTTTTATGAAAAAGAGAGTTTTGTTTACGTTGACTTGTCTATTCCTATGGACAGGTATGGCAATGGCTCAGGTATCCCGAATTACTGGAGTTGTAGTTTCGGCAGAAGACAATGAGCCGATTGTCGGAGCTTCGGTTCTTGTGAAAGGTACTACCCTTGGAACTATTACCGATATGAATGGCCGGTATAGTATAAACAATATTCCGGTCAATGCAAAATCTTTGGTAATATCGTTTGTCGGTATGAAAACACAAGAATTGGCTATAAAGGGTGGTGAGCAAAGAGTAGTGATGCAAAGTGATACGGAATTGATTGATGAGGTCGTTGTAGTGGCTTATGGTACACAGAAAAAATCATCTTTTTACAGGAGCTGCTTCCACAGTAGGGGCCAAATCCATAGAGAAACGTGCTATCACTAATGTTACAGCTGCATTGGAAGGAAATGCTTCCGGAGTTCAGGTGACTGCTGCCACCGGACAACCTGGTGAATCTTCTTCTATCCGTATTCGTGGGTTTGGCTCAGTCAATGCATCCAATGCTCCTTTATATGTAGTGGACGGAACTATATACAATGGCAGCATAGGTGATATTAATCCTGCGGATATTGAGTCTATGACTATATTGAAAGATGCGGCATCTACTTCTTTGTATGGTTCAAGTGCGGGTAATGGTGTGATCTTGATTACTACTAAAAAAGGTAAAGAGTCAGGTGGAACAGGAGTAAACTTGACCATTAACCAAGGATGGTCAAACAGGGCTTATAAAGATTATAAAAAGGTGGGGATTTATGATTACTATCCTTTACAATGGGAGATGTTGAAGAACTCTTATATTACATCTGGTAAGGATGCTGCAACGGCGGCCTCATTGGCAACATCTAAAATTGGAAGTACATTGAAGTATAATCCTTTTGTTGGTGTCGCAGATGATGCCATTGTCGGAACTGATGGAAAACTGAATTCTTCTGCTGATGCATTGAAGTGGGGGGATGATTTGGATTGGGAAGATGCAGCTTTCAAGACCGGCTATCGTCAGGAATATAATTTGAGTTATAATACAAAAACAGAAAAAAGTGATACTTATGCTTCTGTTGGCTATTTAAATGATGATGGTTATATGATCAAGACTGACTTTGAACGTTATTCTGGTCGTTTGAATTATAATGTGTATCCTACTAAATGGTTCTTCATTCGAGTTCATATAGTAACCTTACCCGTTTTATTCGTACCATGGCTCCTATATATCCCGTTCATAAACATGATTTGGAAACCGGTGCTTATTTGGATGCTAATGGTAAGGCAACTACTGATCCGGGTGAATATATTTATGATTATGAAGGAACTCGCTTGTCGAATAATGGACGTGATGCGATAGCTGAAACAGAGTTCAATCAACGTGAACTGGTGCGTGTTAATCAGACTGGACATACTTATCTCACTTTGACTCCGGTTGAAGGGTTGAACCTTACAGCCAATTACTCTATCAATAATATTGATTATCGTCGTAAAGTCTATGAAAATCCTTATGTGGGCGATGGCACTGCCGGACCGGGTCGTTTGAACCAAATGTCTACCCGAACGCTGACTCAGACCTTCAATCAATTGATAACTTATAGCAAGTCTATCGGAAATCATAACTGACGTTCTTTTGGGACATGAAAACTATTCTTATAAGTATGAGTATTTATATGGCATGAAGACCCAGGAAACAGTTTCGGGCATGTATGAATTTGGTAATTTCGTAAATATCAGTTCACTTAGCTCCTATACGAACACCTATAAAAAGGAAGGTTACTTTGGCCGTATCAATTATGATTATGCGCATAAATACTACGCTTCACTTTCTTATCGCCATGATGGTTCCTCGCGTTTTGCAAAAGAGAACCGATGGGGAATTTCTGGTCGTTCGGAGCAGGCTGGAGAATTAGTGAAGAGGCATTTATGAAGGATGTGAAATGGGTGAATAACTTGAAATTACGTGCTTCTTACGGTGAAACAGGTAATGATAATATATTGGATAGTGATGGTGATCCTGATTATTATCCTTATCAGACCTTATATGGTTTGGGATATAAGAATGGCTCAGAAGCTGGAGCCTACTTCACGGTGATAGCCAATCCCTCATTGAAATGGGAAACACAGATATCTACGGATATTGCTCTTGAATTTGGTTTGTTTGACCGTTTGACGGGTACTATTGAATATTTTAAGAAAGATTCCAAGGATTTGTTGTTTGATGTTTCCCAGCCTGCTTCTGTCGGAGTAACATCCATTATACAGAATATCGGTAAGGTTACTAATTCAGGAGTGGAAATAGAGTTGGATTATAATGCATTTAAAAATAAAGATTGGAGTGTATCAGTTGGGGCCAATGCTACTTTTGTGAAGAATAAGATCAAGAACCTGCCGGCTACAATGAAAGAAAATGGATATATCAGTGGCTCAAAAAAGTGGTTGGAAGGAAAGTCCATTTATGAATTCTGGCTTCGTCAATGGCATGGGGTAGACCCTCAGACCGGTGATGGTTTATATGTGGCTGATGTAAGTAAATATAATCAAGGGAATATCGGAACAGGGGATGGAAACATTACGCAGAGCCAGTTTGATGAGTATAAAAAAACAGTAGTGACTATTGATGGTAAGGAATTGACCAATTCGTATACTTATGCTAAATACGACTTCAGCGGTTCTTCTATTCCTGATGTGTATGGTGGGTTTAATGTCAGAGTTAGTTATAAGAACTTTGAATTGGCTGCTGTATTCTCTTACCAGTTGGGCGGTCAGATTCTGGATACTAATTATGCTACCATGATGAGTATGACTGAATTTGGTTATGCACAAAGTCCGGATTTGTTAAAAGCATGGAAACAGGCAGGGGATATTACTGAGGTTCCCCGTATAGACAATAGTGCGGCTCATACCACGAATATTGGTCAGTCTTATTCAACTCGTTGGCTTACCAGCTCGGATTATCTTAATTTAAGATCTGTCACTATTGGCTATCAGCTCCCAAAAACTTGGTTGAGCAAAGTGATGCTTAAGAGTGCCCGTTTGAATCTGACTGCGGAAAACTTGTTCATGTTGAAAGCCCGTCAGGGATTGAACCCGATGGCCAACTATTCCGGTGTGACTTATAATGAGATGCCGTCCCGTAATATCACGTTAGGGCTTAATGTTTCATTCTAAAAATAAAAGAATTATGAGATCAATTAAAAATATAACATTAGGATTAGCGACAGTGGGAGTAATGTCTCTATCCGGTTGTGCCGGTGATTATCTGGATACCATTCCGTCTACCTCTGTTTCAGAAACGACAATAAACACCTCGTTGGACAATCTTTATATAGCATTGAACGGAATTCATAAAGAGATGGTTTCTCAGGAAAGCGGATATCAGTGTCTGGGCGGTGAACCCGGTTTTATGATGTCACGTGATGCAGAGGCTGATGATATGAATTGGCAGACAAATACATGGATGAAGGCGGCCTATTTAGGATGGCAATGCAATATGAATGAAACGAATGGTTATAATTATAAGTTCTGGCAGATTTATTATCAATGGATTCTGAATGCCAATAAAATTTTGGCGGGTTTGGAGGAAGTTGAAATAACTAGCCAGGAATTGTTTGACCAGATAAAGGGAGAAGCCTTATGTATCCGTGCTTGGGCTCATTTTAATTTGGTCCAGCTTTATGCAAAACGTTATGAAGCCGGCAAGGATAATACACAGGATGGAATTCCTTATCGTGAAAAAGCTGTGGCCGAAGAGCAGGCACGTAATTCCGTAGAAGATGTTTATGCTAAAATCAATAATGATTTGGATGAGGCTTGTATACTTTTGAGTGGAATAAAAGTAAATGATGTCAATCATTATAGCGAGATGGTGGCATGGGGATTGAAGGCACGTGTAGCACTGGCCATGCAAGATTATAATAATGCGGCGGTTTATGCAGGGAAGTCTGTTTCTTTAGCTGAAGCTGGTGGTCACCGGTTGATGACTGGCAGTCAGTTGAATTGTGGGTTTGCCAATATCACGACGGACACTAAAGAAGCGATGTATGCTGCAATGACTCCCGATGATAAGACTGTCTATTTTTATTCTTATTATGCATATATGTCATGGAACTTTAACTCCAGTGCCATTCGTCAGGGAGTGAAGTGCATAAATGTGGATGCTTATGAAACGATGTCTGAAACAGACTTACGGCGTGCGTGGTGGGATCCGACAGGGGAAGCATCTGTTCCATCATCAAGTTATGCAAAGAATGCTTATCAAAACCGTAAGTTTACTGCCCGTTCTACAGCCGATGCTGTAGGTGATGTCGCATTTATGCGTTTGGCAGAAATGTATCTCACCCAGGCCGAAGCATTGGCTCGTGCAGGAAAAGATAGTGAGGCGCAGGCTGTGTTTACTAAATTCCAGATAACCCGCGATCCCTCTTATGTTTCAAAAGGAAATATCGGTGATGCTTTGGCAGAGGAAATTATGAATAGTCGCCGGGTGGAATTGTGGGGTGAAGGTTTTCGTTTTTATGATTTGAAACGTTTGCATATGTCTATTAAGCGTGGATCAAATTTTGATATAGCTT